>UPTN01000475.1_pt1 | contig 20905 bp, 22 predicted proteins | sample 2160111 | NCBI WGS metagenome assembly UPTN01 (sample SAMN06265058, study PRJEB28932) | marine metagenome | isolation source: Columbia River Estuary | place: USA:Columbia River Estuary, USA | collected 2014-05-05
TATGAATCAGTTAGGACAGCTCTTTGACTTATTGGTTAGTCAGGTTAATGGGTATGGACCGAAGCATTACCTGATTGGTGCGACTATCAAAACTGACGTCGTTCTTTTCGAAGACCGGGTTGGCTTTGCCGGCATTGCGCCGGATCATCGCGCGCACCCGCGCGGACAATTCTGCCATGTGGAACGGCTTGGTGACATAGTCATCTGCACCCGCATCAAGCCCATCAACGCGGTCTGTCCAATCATTGCGGGCAGTCAGGATTAAAACCGGTGTTTCCACGCCACCCGCACGCATATTCTTGAGAACTGTAATCCCGTCCTTTACCGGCAAACCGATATCAAGGATCATCATGTCATAGGGTTCTGTCTCGGCTAGGAACAATGCTTCGCCGCCATCAGGGGCCACATCAACTGCGAGGCCATCCGACATAAGAACGTTCTTGATCTGGGTCGCGAGCGCTGGCTCGTCTTCGGCTATTAGAATTCGCATTGTAATTCCCTATTTCTGAGACATGGCAGGAATTGAGCAATGAGCGCGCCGCATTAGTTGTTCCGCCCATTTCCACGACCATTGCTGCCAGAGCTGTTTCCGCCACCATTGCCGCCGGCGTTACTGTTGCCACCGCCATTCCCACCAGCGTTGCTGTTGCCGCCGGAATTGCCGGGGCTGCCTGACTGGTTCGCATTGCCATTGTTGGTGTTCGTAGCCGAAGATCGCAAACTGGAAATTATACTACCAATACCAAAGCCTGTGTTCGAGGGCGGATTTGCACTTGCGAAGTTTAGCACAGATTGCCCTTCTTCAGAGTTTGGATTAACGGCGCGGCCCGTATCGCCATCCACCATTAGGGTCGCGATCGCGCCATTCCCGTCGCGGTACAGAACGCGGTAAGTCACGGCATCGCCCTCTGCAAAGGCACGGATATCCAGAATGTCGCCACCAGTAAAACGCTCAACCCCGGCGATTAATGATCTGGTGCGGATGGCGCGGTTTTCGGCAACTGCCAAACGCAAATCGGCCTGCGATAACTCGCGTACTTCTGCTGTTGCAGTGTTAGCCCAAAGTAGGGTCAAAAGAAGTAAGGTTCCGGTTTTCATAACGCGCCAATTAGAGCAGAAATCGGGTTGTCGTGCTAGCGTTACTTCAGCGCGCGCTCAGGTGCCTGCTTTTGCTTCTAATGCAGTGCGCGGGTCAGAGGAAAGCCGCTCAAGAATATCTTCAACTTCTGGAAATCGTGCGCTCTGCTCTACTCGGTGACGCGAAAGATCAAAGACGTTGTTCCCAGTCCCGTTTTCTTGCGAAGGACGTGAATAATAAGGGCTTTGGAACAGGTGCTGATTCAAAATGTATCCTTTCGCGGTGGCAAAGACTTTTTAACCGATGTCGCAAAAACGACCGAACTGATACGCCTTCAATCTTATGCCCCGCTGACAAAAAGCCAAGGAATTACCAAAACTTGAGGAGGGAACTGCCTGCGGATTTCCACACTCAAAGGCTAGCTGCGCTCTATAGATGATCATCTTTTATATAAAATACAGATAGTTAACCAAATTTGTCACGAAATTCGGCTTTCGCGGCAATTTCTAGTCTCTGGTCGAACCCAAATTCTTCATCGTTCTTGAATTTCAACCAATAACAAGAATGTGTGACAGTTGTTTCCAAAATGCCCTCGAATGCCCTCGTTAGATTCGCTAATTGACAGGAATTGAACAATTGTTCATTTTTGTGGAATGTTGAAACAGCAAGCGTCCTTACAGGAAACCCGCGCCCACTTTGTTTGGGATATTCCAACACGCTACAACATCGGCGTCGATATCTGCGACAAGCACGCGGCAGCGACGCCGGACCGCATCGCCATTATAGACGTCGCTGCCGATGGCTCTGTGACCGAGCATAGTTTTGGCGCCTTGCGGGCACTTTCAAACCAGCTAGCGCATGTGCTGTCTGAAACCGCCGAGCGATCCGATCGTATCGCAGTCTTCTTACCGCAATGCATTGAAACCGCAGCCGCCCATGTCGCAATCACCAAAATGGGCTGCATTTCGTTACCGTTGTTCACGCTTTTCGGACCAGAGGCCCTGCTGCACCGCCTGCGGGATTCAGACGCAAGTGTCATCATCACTAACGCGCACGGCGCAAATGTTCTGGCTGACCTAGCTGCCGAATTACCCGCCCTGAAGCGCATCTTGTGCATCGATGGCCCACAGCCTAACGCCGACTGTTTTCACACCACATGCGCCGCGCAACCAACCACTTTCATTCCCGTCGACACCGCCGCAGACGATCCCGCCATTCTGATCTACACTTCCGGCACTACGGGTGCCCCAAAGGGCGCACTGCATGGTCACCGCGTCTTGTTGGGCCACTTGCCCGGCGTAGAAATGAGCCATGATTTCTTTCCTCAGGAAGGTGACAAGATCTGGACACCCGCCGACTGGGCATGGATCGGCGGGCTGCTTGATGTGCTGATGCCTGCCCTGCATCACGGTGTTCCTGTCGTGGCCTGCCGCTTTCGTAAGTTTACCGCAAAGGCAGCTTTTGACCTGATCCGCACCCACGGTATCCGGAACGCATTTCTGCCGCCCACAGCGCTAAAGCTCATGCGCCTTGATACGCCTGACATGCCCGTTCCCATGCGATCCGTCGCAAGCGGCGGGGAAACCTTGGGTAAAGAATTGATCGCTTGGGGCCAGCAGGTTTTCGGCACCACGATCAACGAATTCTACGGCCAGACCGAATGCAACATGATCGTGTCGTCTTGCGCCGCACTCGAACCGGCAGAGCCCGGCGTGATGGGCTTTGCCGTCCCCGGCCACATCGTTGACGTGGTGAACGAGAACACAGCAACGCTTTGCCAATCACAAGAAGAGGGCAGCATCGCCGTCCGCGCGCCCGATCCGGTGATGTTTCTTCGCTACTGGAATAACCCCGACGCTACCGCCGCTAAATTCATCCGCATCGGTGCGGACGACTGGCTGCTTACCGGTGACAAAGGCTGCAAGACACACTCTGGGCGCATTCAATTCATTGGCCGTGATGACGACATCATCAGTTCTGGCGGTTACCGCATAGGCCCTGCAGAGATCGAGGATTGCTTGCTGACCCATCCGGCCGTGCAATTAGCCGGTGTTGTGGGTCAACCCGATCCGATCCGTGGGTCAATCGTTGCGGCCTATATCCAATTGGCCGAAGGTATCGCAGGCTCTGACGCGCTGGCAGAAGAGATTGCAGGTCACGTCAAATCAAGACTAGCCGCCTATGAATTCCCCCGTGTGGTCCGTTTTATCGACGATATGCCGATGACAACCACTGGCAAAATCATCCGCGCCGACTTGCGGGCGCGCGCAGAGAAAGAAGTCCAAAATGACTGAAGATGTTGTTCTATACAAAACCGCAAACGGCGTCGCCACAATCACTTTGAACCGCCCAACACAGCGCAATGCAATCAACCCCGCCGTCTGCGATGCAATGCGCGCAGCCTTTGATCGGGTCGAGGCCGATCCGGCAGTGCGTGTCGCGGTTCTGACTGGTGCAGGCACGCTCTTTTGCGCTGGCATGGACCTCAAGGCGTTCGCCGAAGGGGCAGGTGATACGATCCTGTTTGGCCAATACGGCTTTGGCGGTTTTGTCAAAAGACCACGCAGCAAACCTGTGATCGCGGCTGTCGAAGGGGCCGCAATCGCTGGTGGATTCGAAATGATGCTGGCTTGCGACATGGTCGTTGCAGGAACATCCGCGCAGTTCGCCTTGCCAGAGGTGCGCATTGGCCTGATCCCCGGTGCAGGTGGCGCAGTCCGCTTGCCCGTCAGCGTACCACGCGTCCGTGCCAATGAAATCTTGCTAACCGGCAAACCGTTCAGCGCAAAAGAGGCCGCAGATTGGGGCGTCATTAACCGCGTGACATCTGATGGTGACGCGCTTGCAGCAGCCACCAAGATCGCCGCAGACATCGCAACAAACGCGCCATTAGCCGTCAAACATACCCTTGCACTTGCACAAGCCGCACATGCAGCCAACGACGCGGCCCACTGGCCCGAAAACGATAAAATCATCGGTCAGATCAGCCAAACCGCTGATGCAGCCGAAGGCGCACGCGCCTTTATCGAAAAGCGTCCCCCCGTCTGGCAAGGCAAATAGCAAGGTACGCCGCATGCAAAGCGACGTTACTATAATCGACGGTGGCGGCTACCACGGAAACAACACGCTTAAGGGAAAATTCTTGGGCGGTTGCATCCACTCTGGCAGGTGCGCAGGTCGGGCGGCAGGAAAAGAAAAACGGTTTATCAGATCTTAACTAGTTTCAGGCTATCTTTTTGGACAGCATCTACGCGTACGTGACTGGAAACCACTACATGTTGGTGCTAATCGGCAGATAGTAACTAGTGGTATAATAATTTTTCATGCGATTTCTTAATGTTCTCGGCCCTGAAGCGACAATTTTTCTATGTGCGGGCGTGATAGCCTTTATCTTGAAAATCTTGATTTGAGCTGAAAAAGCGCCGCGCCATCACGGACGGGGTTTGAACCCGGCACCAAAGCCCCTACCTTTGATCGTAACACTGCGACAAAGGATTTATGCAATGTTCCGACTTGCTGCCGCGACTGCCCTTTTTTCAACACTTGGTCTTTCTGCCACCGCCGCTTGCGTGGGTGACAGTTATTTTGACCTGATGACTGATGCACAGCGGGCAGACCTTTCCGCCAGTATCGCAGATATGCCCTATGCCGAAGGTCTGACGTGGACCGCGACAAAGGGGGCAGACACGCTGACCATCGTGGGCACGATGCATATCTATGACCCCCGCCTTGAACTGATACGTGGCAAGATCGCAAATGCTTTGCAATCTGCCGACCTCGTCATGCTGGAAGCGACGCCCGCCGAAGAGGCGGAACTGCAGCGACTTGTCACGACCGATCCGGGGCGCCTTTTCATCGTGGACGGACCGACTTTGCCCGAACGTCTTGACGAAGAGACATGGCAAATGGTTGCTGATGCGGCCACACAACGCGGTATTCCATCCTTTATGGCGGCCAAAATGCAGCCTTGGTACTTGTCGCTGACCCTTGCCATACCGACTTGCGCGATCCAGGAAATGATTTCCGGCGTCAGTGGATTAGACAAAATGATCACTCAGGACGCGATAGATGCGGGTATCCCGATGCAAGCGGTCGAGCCCGTAACGACGCTTTTTGACTTGTTCGATGGCCAAACGATCGAAGAACAGATCGACATGCTGCGCGTCAATATGCTGGCCCCCGATCTGCAACAACAGATGTTTGTCTCAATGCTGGATCTCTATTTTGCCGAAGATGTGGGTCGCTTGTGGGATATGTCCCGCATAGCAATCGCAGACATGCCCGAACTTGACCCCGCAGAGGGCATGGCGATGTTCGACGAAATGCAAGACGCGCTGCTTGATAGCCGCAATCGCAACTGGATTCCCGTGATCACCAAGGCAACTGAAGACCACGACAATATCATCATTGCCGTCGGTGCCGCACATCTGATCGGAGATCAGGGCATTCTGCAGTTATTTGAGAACGAAGGCTGGACGATCACGCGCATCCCCTAAGCGTCGCCAAAATCCTTGAGGCCAATGCGCCCTGCTTCTGTCAGATCATAGACACCACGCGCGACGCGCGTAAACCAGCCGTAATGATCGGCCGCCATAATCGATGTGGCTTGCGGAACTTCGGTCCATTCTTTGACCTGCGCCCCTTTTGACGGACCGTGGACTGCCAAAAATCGCGCACATTTCAGCGCATCCTGACGGTATCCCGTGATAATGCCGTGCCGCGTGGCGCCACCTGCATTCGGGTCACCGTCCAAACGATCGAAGGCACGCAAAAGCCGTGTTCTTTTCTTTTTGGAAATGCGCGCGGCATAGGGTCCGGGGTCAGCCAACACCTCTATAAACCCGTCGCTTAGTCGCACCGTCATAACGCCAAGTCCGGCCCGACGGGCCAACTTTACATTCGCTTTCAGCGCTTTGGCCTGCCCGCCTGCGGGGATCGCGAGATAAACGTTGTCTGTCAGCGCCAACCTTTCAATTCCTTGATGAAACAACGCCAGTGAGAACGCCAGCTTCAGTTCGATCACAACAAGATCATCATCACGGCGACCCACAACGTCGGCGGCGCCCACCTCGCCTTTGACGGTATAGCCTTGGCGTTGAAGGTAGGCTTTGATGTGAGGGTAAAGTTCAGCTTCGCGTGGCATTTAATGTCTGAGGCTCCTGTAGGCGTAGCCAATTGCAAATTGCACGGCGGCGCAAGCCCCACATCCAGCAGGAAACAGCCACCAAGGGGTGACACCCCATGCGCACGCTTCTATATACGGCGCGACTCTTTATTCCATTGAAAGTGAACCCGATGACAACGCTCGTATTTGGCCACAAGTCCCCCGACACTGACAGCACTGGATCGCCTTTGATCTGGGAATGGTTTCTGAACCATACAGGCATTGATGCCAAAGCCGTATTATTGGGTACGCCCAACACCGAGGCGGCATTTGTCGCCAAGCGCTGGGGCTTTGACCTGCCAGAGGTAATCGCGGACGTCGAAGACGACCAGTCCTGCGTGATCGTTGACACCAACAACCCGGCTGAATTGCCCGCAAATATCAATAACGCTGATGTTTTGGCAATTATCGACCATCACAAGCTAGCTGGCGGACTAGAGACAAAGAACCCTATCAATATCACAATCCGCCCTTTGGCTTGCACTGCTACGATCATGCATCAAATGATGGGTGATCATGCTGGTCATATGCCGGACGCCATAAAAGGTCTGATGCTGTCCTGCATCCTGTCCGACACGCTAGCCTTCCGATCGCCAACTACGACCGCAATGGACAAAGAACTGGGCGAAGCATTGGCCAAAGACCTTGGCATAAACGTCACAGAATACGCGGGCGAGATGTTCGCCGCGAAATCTGATGTCTCTGCCTTCTCTGACGCAGAATTGCTGCGCATGGACAGCAAAGAATACAGCGTCGATGGCAAAAAGTTCCGTGTTTCGGTTCTTGAAACAACAGCACCAATGATCGTGCTGGACCGCAAGGTGTCATTGATGGACACAATGCCTATCGTCGCAAACGAAGACGGCGTCGATCAAGTGCTGCTGTTCGTTGTGGACATCATCAAAGAAGAAGCGACGATGCTGATCCCCAACGATTTCACCAAGACCGTGGCCGAGAAATCTTTTGACGCCAAAGTCGAAGGCGACAGCGTGGTGCTGCCCGGCGTCATGAGCCGTAAAAAACAGATTATTCCATCACTCAAAGTCTAAATCACCTACATTTTCAAAGGCGGCCCGCATGACCCAGATTATCGAACACTTCGCAGAGATCTCGGGCCAATATGATGCCGCCTTTGTCGATCTATGGGGCTGCATGCACAACGGTGTCGCAGCCCTGCCCCAAGCCGTCAAAGCCATGCAAGACTACCGCGCCCGTGGTGGAATTGTAGTCCTGGTCACCAACTCACCCCGCCCGTGGGATTCGGTGGCGCGGCAGATCAACGGATTTGGCATTCCCGATGACGCTTGGGACGCGATCGCAACTTCAGGCGATAGCGCGCGTGCGGCGATGTACCGTGGCATAGTCGGCGAGAAAATCTGGTTCATGGGCGAAAGCCCTCGTGATGACGATTTTTTCAAGCCACTCAGCATCATTGAGAACCCTGTTAATATTCAAAAGGTCCCCCTTGATCAGGCCGAAGGCATCGTGTGTTGCGGTCCTGCCGACCCACTTGCAGATGTCGACGTGAACCGTCCGGAGTTCCTTTACGCCAAGCAAAAGGGTCTGAAACTGCTTTGCGCAAACCCTGATATCATCGTCGATCGTGGTGAGGTGCGCGAATGGTGTGCGGGCGCATTGGCTGCACTTTATACGGAAATGGGTGGCGAAAGCCTTTATTTTGGCAAGCCACATCCGCCGATCTACGACCTTGCCCGCAGACGGTTGGCTGCCTTGGATAACGCACCGTCTGATCCGCGGATCATCGCTATCGGAGACGGGATCGGGACTGATGTGCTAGGCGGCGTACAGGAAGACTTGGACGTCTTGTTCATCTCAGGCGGATTGGCTGCAGCCGAAACAAAAACAGATCACCAGCCCGATCCGGACGCGCTCGCGGCATACTTGCAAGACGCACAAATGAGCGCGACCTACACGATAGGGCACCTTCGCTAGCAGGAATCGCTTGATCTTTCTGCGTTTGCGAAGTAATAAAATTTCAATATCATCGCGATAATGGATTTTTTGTTACTTAATGGAGCCTGACATGTTGGATAACGCCCCCCGCGGAACGATCTGCATCGAAGATATTGAAATCGGCATGGTCCGGTCGATCCAAAAGGTGATTACCGACCGCGATATTGAGATGTTCGCCGAGGTTTCAACAGACCGAAACCCTGTGCATCTGGACGAAGATTATGCCCAAGAAACGATCTTTGGCGGACGCATTGCGCATGGCATGCTGACCGCAGGTCTGGTCAGCGCGGTCATTGGCGAACAACTGCCCGGTCATGGTACGGTTTACCTTGGGCAAAGCCTGAAATTTCTTGCGCCTGTGCGCCCCGGTGATCTGGTGCTGGCAGAGGTTGAGGTGACAGATATCGATCATTCCCGCCGCCGCGTGACAATGAACACCCGCTGCATTGTGAACAACAAAAAAGTGCTGGTTGGCGACGCGACTGTTTTGGCACCGTCGCGTAAGTTCGACTAAGGTTAGCGGCGGTCTTGCACGCCCCAGCGGCGTCCGTTACGCAAAGCCATGCGCATTATTCGTGACACCGTTTTCATTGATCCGACCGACCGTGGTGCTGCTGCGGCTATAGGCAATTTCGATGGTGTCCATATTGGTCATCGCGCCGTCATCGACCTGACGCGCACAGCAGCAACGGCTGCAGATGCCCCTTTAGGTATCATGACATTCGAACCGCACCCACGCAGCTATTTTTCCCGCGAAAGCAGCCCCTTTCGCCTGATGAGCGCCGAAGCAAAAGCCAACAGACTGGCCAAGCTTGGTGTAGAAAAACTATACGAAGTGCCTTTCAACGCGGCGCTCGCCAGCCTGACACCGCGTGAATTCGCACAGACCGTAATTGCAGATCAACTCGGTCTGAAACATGTGGTCGTCGGTGCTGATTTTTGCTTTGGGAAAGACCGCGCAGGGACTGTCGCGGACTTGCAAGCCTTTGGCGCTGAAATGGGTTTTGGTGTGACCATCGCGCCAATCGTTTCCATCGGCACAGCGAACGTATCTTCAACCGCGATCCGCCAAGCATTGACCGACGGAAAGCCACGCGATGCGGCCGCCATGTTGGGCCATTGGCACCGGATCGAGGGCGAAGTTATTCGTGGCGATCAGCGCGGGCGTGAACTTGGTTATCCGACGGCGAATATGTCGATAAGCGGACTGCACCCCCCGAAATTCGGCGTCTACGCTGTTAAAGTCGACGTGCTGGATGGCCCGCACAAAGGTAAATACAATGGCGCTGCCTCGATCGGCGTACGGCCAATGTTCGGGGAAAACGTTCCGAATTGCGAATCCTTCATCTTTGATTTCAAAGGCGATTTATATGGGGCAACGCTGTCTGTCGCGTTGGTCGATTACCTGCGTCCAGAGTTGAAATTCGACGGACTTGACGCGCTCATCACCCAGATGGATGCCGATTGCGTCACCGCCCGCGAGATTCTGGCCAATGTGCGCTGATATCCCCCGTGACGGGTTGGCAGACCGGTTTTGGGAAACCAAGCCAATGTCCCAACTCAACCAAAAAGAATGGGAAGCGCTGTGCGATGGCTGCGGTAAATGTTGCCTGAACAAGCTTGAAGATGATGAAGGTACGGTTGCGCTGACCCGCGTTGCTTGTCGTTTGCTCGATAACAGTACGTGCCTGTGTGGGAATTATGCGATCCGTCATAAATTTGTGCCTGAATGCATCGTGCTCAACCCCAAGACAATCAAAGAGAACCTGTACTGGCTGCCATTAACTTGCGGCTACCGTTTGGTTCACGAAGGCCGACCGCTTTACGATTGGCACCCTTTAATATCGGGCGACCCCAATTCCGTCCACGAGGCTGGCGTATCGATGCAGGGCCAGACAATTTCAGAAGTCACCGTCGATGAAGACGACTGGGAAGACTACATCATCGAGGAGCCTTACTAGATGTTTTTTGCCTCTGACAACGCAGGACCCGCCCATCCAAAAGTGATGGAGGCATTGGTCGCTGCTAACCAAGGCTATGCCATGGGCTATGGCGCCGATCCGATCATGGATGAAGTCCGTGCGCAGGTGCGTGACATCTTTGAGGCACCCGAGGCAGCTGTTTATCTCATTATCAATGGTACGGCGGCTAACTCTGTTTTGTTGGGCACGATGTCCCAGCCATGGCAGACGATCTTTTGCAGCGCATGTGCCCATATCCACGAAGACGAATGCAACGCGCCTGAATTCTACACTGGCGCAAAGCTGACCTTGGTTCCCGCACCGGACGGTAAGATGGCTCCTGCGGATCTGCGCACAAAGATCTTGGCCGAGCAAAATCGCGGTGTGCATGGCCCACAACGGGGACCGCTATCAATCACCCAAGTGACCGAGAAGGGCACGATCTATACGCTGGATGAGATCAGGGAACTGACTGCAGTCGCGCAAGACTACGGCATGAAAACCCATCTTGATGGCGCACGATTTGCCAACGCACAGGCCGCCCTTGATTGCACCCCAGCCGAGATGACGTGGAAAGCGGGCATCGACACCGTCAGCTTTGGCGGAACAAAGAACGGCGCTTTGGGGGTTGAGGCTTGTGTGATTTTTGACCCGGAACTGGCTTGGGAGTTCGAGTTGCGGCGCAAACGCGGCGGTCATTTGCTGTCCAAGCACCGCTATCTTTCAGCGCAAATGCAAGCGTATCTGGCTGATGGGCTTTGGTTGGATATGGCACGCGCGGCAAACAAAAGCTGTGCACAGCTTGCGGGTGGTCTACGCAAGCATTCTGCGGCCGAGATACTTTTTGAACCACAAGCCAACATCATCTTTTTCAATATGCCACGGCGTGAACACAAGCGGATGCTGGATGGTGGCGCGGTCTATTATGTGATGAACGGCGATCCAGAGAGTGGCGACCCAGACGAAATGCTCATGGGTCGCCTTGTCACTGATTGGTCAATGACCGAAGACGGCGTGAACCAGTTCCTCGACTTATTGCTCAACTAAAGCTTGCCGCCAAGAAACGCGTCCAGATCATCAATGCGGTCTTCGCCCCAAAACCGTTGATCCGTATCGGTGATGAAGAATGGCGCACCGAATGCACCGGCGATCACAGCATCTTCAAGGTTCTTGGCAAAGGTATCCGCGCTAGTCAGCATGTCTTTGTCCGCCAAATCAGGATCAAAACCGCATTTCTCAAGGCAATCACGAATGACATCATCCTGACTGATGTCACGCTCTTCCGCCCAGCAAGCAGTGCCAAAAGCATGTACCAGTTCGCTCACGTCGGCGCCGGTGTTTTGGGCAGCGATGATCGCGTAAGATGAAGGTGCCGCATTTGTTGGCCAGAATGCAGGCTTCGGGTTCAGCGGTGCGCCGATCACTTTCGCACGGCGGATCATATCTTGCAGGCGATATTCCTGACGGTTTGGGTGGCGGTCTTTGGGCGGTGTTCCGCCTGTGCGCGCAAACAGCCCCATGATATCAAGCGGCTTATATGTGATTGGTGCGCCGTACTTCTTTGCAACATCACCCGGTCTTGTGCCACTCAAGTAGGTGAACGGTGAAATCGTTGCGAAGTAATAGTCGATATGTGGCATTTTGCGGCTCCTGCGGGTGCTGAATTCTTTGCCTGACGGTAAGCTTGTGTTACGCGGTGTCAACGCCACGAATCTGTTACATTGTCGTAATCACCCCTTCTGCCAAAGGACCGCCTTTATGCCCACAATGATCGAACCAAAGCTGATTTCCGGAAACGCAAACCGGCCGCTGGCAAAAGCGATTGCGCGTCGCATGTCGATGCACCGCGGTATGGATGTCGGCCTGATTGATGCGCGGGTTGAACGGTTCAACGATGGCGAGGTGTTCGTCGAGGTCTACGAGAACGTCCGTGGCGAGGATATGTTCATTCTTCAGCCGACGTCTAACCCTGCCAATGACAACCTGATGGAGTTGTTGATTATCGCTGACGCCCTCCGCCGGTCGTCAGCAGCACGGATCACCGCTGTTATTCCTTACTTTGGTTATGCCCGACAGGACCGCAGATCAAAGGCACGCACACCGATCACGGCCAAGCTAGTGTCGAATATGATCGTCGAAGCGGGCATTGAACGCGTCTTGACCCTGGATTTGCACGCAACGCAGATTCAGGGTTTTTTCGATATTCCGGTCGATAACCTTTATGCGTCGCCGATCTATGCATTGGATGCGATGCATAACTTTCGCGGAAAGATGGATGATCTCATGGTCGTATCGCCAGATGTTGGCGGCGTTGCGCGGGCGCGTGATTTGGCACAGCGTATCGGTGCCCCCTTGTCGATCGTAGACAAACGCCGCGGCAAACCCGGCGAAGTAGCCGAGATGACAGTGATTGGTGATGTAAAAGACAAAGTATGCGTGATTGTTGACGACATCGTCGATACCGCTGGGACGCTCTGCAAAGCAGCCGAAGTGTTGATGGAAAACGGCGCAAAAGAGGTCCATTCCTATATCACACATGGCGTGCTGTCCGGCCCTGCGGTGGAACGCGTATCCAAGTCCGTGATGAAAAGTCTTGTAATCACGGATACCATCCAGCCGACCGAAGCCGTTAAAAATTGCCCCAATATCCGCATTGTTCCGACTGCACCGATGTTTGCGCAGGCGATTTTGAACACCTGGAACGGCACATCTGTGTCGTCACTGTTTGATCACAAGACACTAGGGCCGATCTATGAGGGACTTTATGCGGCTGAATAGGCCCTAGTAAAGCGCCCAATCATCTTCGTTTGGTAGTTCCCCGATCGCGGTCCACGCGACCCGAATACGCGCGACTTGTGTGTCGTTCCAAGTCCGAAACACAATATCAAAGCCCTCGGCTGTAATGGCTTCAGCTTGCACATCTGCGCGATTGTTCGTGTTATTTGAAATATCCCACATCGAAATCGACACCTGCACGTGTGGTGGCGTGCTGAAAGCAGTCGCAAAATTGACGGCGGCAACAGATTTGCGCGGTCCATTCCCGCGCCACATCTGTCCATCATCCTCGAAATCCGAGAACATGATCACTTCGCCGTGGTCGATCCCGACCACCCCACTGTTTAACTTACGCATTGTGCCAAATGGCTTTCATTTTTTCGTGCTTCAAAAATCACTTCGTTAAAGTGCGCCGGTCAGAATGGTCGTCTTCGCATCGTTGGCGCTAATATTTGGTTAATAATTAACTGATAGCTAATCCTTAACATTTTGGAAACGCTAGGTTCGGTGAAATCATGACACGCATATTTGTTCTTTTCTTGACGGGATCTATCATAATCTCGGGTCTTTCAGCGTGTGGCGGCGGAAGTGGCGCAACTGATACGTCCACTGGTGGAGGAAGCGGTGAAGGGAACGGCGATGGCAGTGGAGACGGCGGAGGTGAAGGCAACGGTGGCGGTGATCCGCCATTCGTTACGGCATTCCGCATTCTTGACGTGGAAGATCCGAATGCAGTCTACACAACGCTAGAGACAGACAGGAATACTGTATTCACCAATCCCGTCTTCACCAATCCCGCATTTGGAGGGCTATCTTCATATGCGGATATCACTGCACCCGCTAATCAACCACCATCAGGGTCGCTTGATTATGCGGGGTATCTTCAGATCTTTCTCGGGAACAACGACTTTTCTGTTGGCGCAAATGTGACCGGTGAGGCAAGCCTGAGCGTGCTGCTAGCAAGCCAAACAATTTCAGGCCAAGCGACGGGTTTTCTGGGAAAGCCCAACGACGAAAACGGGTCCCCGCAAGTTGTCAGTTACCTTGGAACGATTGCGATCACCAATGGCGCAATGACCCAAGACGCAAACGGAAAGGCCGCTGTGACGCTTGATATCGATGGCACTCTTGACGATGCGGTAAATACCTTTGTCGTCAACAACACGCTCAGTGGCTGGGTCTATGGCACAAATGGCGAGGGTCTGAATGCGCGGCAAACTGGTACGGCAATGGACAGTACAATTAACGGTGGGGCCGCTTCCTACGACCAAGCAACGCTGCGCGTGCTTCTTGTTCCATCTGCGCCTTAAAAGCAAAAAGGCCCCGCAAAGCGAGGCCCTTTCATTATCTTTTCAGGAAGTTAGCTCTTGGCCATCAGACCAATGGTTCCACCGATTGCCACCATATCTGACAACAGCTTTGCTGCGTCATCAACAGGGCCCGGCTCATTCTTGAAGGTCTCTTGCGCACGGCCATAAGCGGCTTTGGCGTCTTCAACCATCTTTTCATAGACCTCTTGCGTGACCTCTGCCTGTGGCAGGGCTTGCTCGGCCAGAACCGAAACGCTTGTCGCTGTGATCTCGGCGAAACCGCCAGACACAACATAAGCGTCAGAACCACCACTGTGAACCACGGTCAGGATACCGGGGCGCAATGTTGTGATGGTCGGTGCATGATCAGCCATCGCTGTCATGTCGCCATCTGCGCCCGGGATCTGAACCTCGGTCGCCTCGACCGATGCCAAACGGCGTTCGGGCGAGACCAGATCGAATTGTAGGTTTGCCATCATAGGCTCCTTACGGTTCTATTAAGCTGCGGCTGCAGCCATTTTCTCGGCTTTGGCTTTCACGTCAGCGATACCACCAACCATGTAGAAAGCACCTTCTGGCAGGTGATCATATTCACCGGCAACAACTGCTTTGAACGACGCAATTGTTTCTTCCAAAGGAACCTGCACGCCGTCAGAGCCTGTAAAGACTTTGGCCACGTCAAACGGCTGGGACAAGAAACGCTCTAGCTTACGTGCGCGTGTCACGGCCAGCTTGTCGTCTTCCGACAATTCGTCCATGCCCAAAATCGCGATGATATCCTGCAAGGATTTGTAACGCTGCAGAACTTGCTGCACGTCTGTTGCAACCTTGTAGTGCTCTTCGCCGATGATCTGCGGGTCAAGCAAACGCGAAGTGGAACCAAGTGGGTCCACAGCCGGGTAAATGCCTTTTTCCGAAATCGCACGGTCAAGAACGGTTGTCGCGTCAAGGTGCGCAAACGATGTCGCTGGCGCGGGGTCGGTCAAGTCGTCCGCAGGGACGTAAACAGCCTGCACGGACGTAATCGAACCCGACTTTGTTGAAGCAATACGTTCCTGCATCGCACCCATGTCTGTCGCCAGTGTTGGCTGGTAGCCCACCGCCGAAGGAATACGACCCAAAAGCGCTGACACCTCGGAACCCGCTTGTGTAAAGCGGAAGATGTTATCAACGAAGAACAGAACGTCGGAACCTGTGTCATCGCGGAACTGCTCGGCCAAGGAAAGACCTGTCAAAGCAATACGCATACGCGCACCTGGAGGCTCGTTCATCTGGCCGTAAACCAGCGCAATTTTTGATTCCTCAAGGTTATCAGGAACGATAACGCCGGATTCGATCATTTCGTGGTAAAGGTCGTTACCTTCGCGTGTACGCTCGCCCACGCCCGCAAACACGGACACACCAGAGTGTACTTTGGCGATGTTGTTGATCAATTCCATGATCAAAACTGTCTTACCAACACCCGCACCGCCGAAGAGGCCGATTTTACCACCCTTCGTGTAAGGCGCCAGAAGGTCGATGACCTTAATGCCTGTCACGAGGATTTCTGTCTCGGTGGACTGCTCAGAAAACTCTGGCGCGTCGCCGTGGATCGAACGACGTGCTGTCGCCTTCACTGGGCCCTTTTCGTCAACCGGATCACCGGTCACGTTCAGGATGCGGCCCAATGTGCCGGACCCAACGGGAACAGTGATCGGTCCGCCTGTGTTTTCCACTTCTTGACCACGAACAAGACCTTCGGTCGCGTCCATCGCAATTGCGCGCACTGTGTTTTCGCCAAGGTGCTGGGCTACTTCTAGCACCAACGTCTTGCCATTGTTCGTTGTTGTCAGCGCGTTCAAGATCTCTGGAAGATCATCGCCGAACTGAACGTCTACAACGGCGCCAATCACCTGCGTGATTTTGCCTTTTGCATTAGCCATGTTTCGTCTCCGGTTCTGTCAGTCTTAGAGCGCTTCCGCGCCCGAAATAATTTCAATCAGCTCATTGGTAATGACGGCCTGCCGCGAGCGGTTGTACTGGATGGTCAGCTTGTCGATCATCTCGCCAGCGTTGCGGGTCGCATTGTCCATTGCGGACATCCGCGCACCTTGCTCTGACGCTGCGTTTTCAAGCAGGGCAGAAAAGATCGCAGTTGCCACACCACGTGGAAGCAAATCAGCAAGGATTTCTTCTTCACTTGGCTCGTAATCATACAATGTGACTTCGGCGTCTTCAGCAGCTTCAAACTTTGCAGGAATGATTTGCTGTGCGGTTGGATGCTGTGTCACGACATTTTCGAAACGCGCAAAAAAGATCGTCGCGATATCGAATTCTGCGGTGTCAAAGCGTGTCAGCACGTCTTTTGCAATGCCTTGCGCGTCCACATACCCCAGACGCTTTACGCCAGACAGATCAACGTGGCCGACAAAGTGATTGCCCAAGTCGCGTTTGATCGCATCGCGGCCTTTTTTGCCGACGGTCAGGATTTTTACAGTCTTTCCCGCAGCCAACAGCTTTTTCGCATGCGCTTTTGCAAGCTTGGCGATGTTGCCGTTGAAACCACCGCAAAGGCCGCGTTCTGCTGTCATAACGATCAGCAGATGCACCTGATCACTGCCCGTACCGGACAACAACTTTGGTGCAGACGCCGACCCAGCGGAACCTGCGGCGAGCCCTGCCATCACAGCGTTAAAACGCTCTGTGTACGGGCGCGACGCTTCGGCAGCGTCTTGGGCGCGGCGCAGTTTTGCTGCCGCGACCATTTGCATAGCCTTCGTGATCTTGCGGGTCGATTTGACCGACGCGATCCGATTTTTAAGGTCCTTAAGATTAGGCACGTGTTCGTCTCCTTACCTTAAGAATTAAGCGAAATCGGCAGCGAATGCGTCCAAAGCGGCTTTGATCTTTGCTTCAGCGTCGCCTTTGATCTTCGGGTCTTCTTTTGTGATCATAGCAAGCACATCAGACGCTTTTGTGCGCAGATGCTTGAGCAAACCAGCCTCGAAACGGCCCACATCAGACACGGAGATCTTATCCAGATAGCCCTTTGTGCCTGCGTAGATCACGCAAACGATCTCTGCTGTGGTCAGCGGCGAATACTGTGCCTGCTTCATCAGCTCGGTCAAACGCGCACCACGGTTCAGCAACTGCTGTGTCGCGGCATCAAGGTCGGAACCAAACTGTGCGAATGCAGCCATCTCGCGATACTGTGCAAGCTCAAGCTTAACAGGACCAGCAACGGACTTCATTGCGTTCGTTTGTGCAGATGAACCAACACGGGAAACCGAAAGACCAGTGTTCACCGCAGGGCGGATACCTTGGTAGAACAGTTCTGTTTCAAGGAAGATCTGACCGTCAGTGATCGAAATCACGTTTGTCGGAATAAACGCAGAAACGTCACCACCTTGGGTTTCAATGATCGGCAACGCCGTCAAAGAACCGGAGCCGTTGTCTTCGTTCAGCTTCGATGAACGCTCAAGAAGTCTTGAGTGCAGATAGAAAACGTCACCAGGGTAAGCTTCACGGCCTGGTGGGCGACGCAGAAGCAAGGACATCTGGCGATAAGACACAGCCTGCTTGGACAGGTCATCATAGATGATCAGCGCATGGCGGCCGTTGTCGCGGAAGTGCTCTGCCATTGCGGTCGCAGCATACGGTGCCAAGAACTGCAAAGGCGCAGGGTCGGACGCTGTCGCGGCCACAACGATTGAATACTCAAGCGCGCCGGATTCTTCGAGCTTCTTAACAAGCTGCGCAACAGTCGAACGCTTTTGACCAATCGCTACGTAAACGCAGTACAGCTTGTCATATTCTTTTTCAGCGGCGTCGTTGTACGATTTCTGGTTCAGGATCGTATCAAGCGCCACGGCGGTTTTACCGGTCTGACGGTCACCAATGATCAGCTCGCGCTGGCCACGGCCAATCGGGATCATCGCATCAACGGACTTAAGGCCAGTGGCCATTGGTTCGTGAACAGATTTACGTGGGATAATGCCAGGGGCTTTGCCGTCAGCAACCGCACGCTTTTTCGCGTTGATCGGACCCTTGCCGTCAATCGGGTTACCCAGACCATCAACAACGCGACCAAGCAGTTCGTCACCAACAGGCACGTCCACGATGGATTTTGTGCGCTTGACGATGTCGCCTTCTTTAATGTCGCGGTCGGAACCGAAAATAACGATACCGACGTTGTCGCTTTCTAGGTTCAAAGCCATTCCGCGGATACCACCGGGGAATTCGACCATTTCACCGGCTTGTACGTTATCAAGGCCGTAAACACGGGCAATACCGTCACCTACGCTAAGTACGCGGCCAACTTCGGCCACTTCGGCTTCTTGACCGAAGTTCTTGATCTGGTCCTTCAGGATCGCAGAGATTTCAGACGCTTGGATCGCCATTTATCCGACCTCTTTCATTGTGTTCTGGAGTGCGTTGAGCTTGGAGGCGATCGACGTATCGATCATCTTCGAGCCCACTTTTACAATAAGACCGCCAATGATGCTTTCATCGACGGTTTCTTTGATGGTGACAGATTTGCCCACTTGGGACTTGAGTGTTTGCGCCAGCTTGTCAGCCTGCGCCTTCGTCAGTTTCTTCGCAGAAGTCACTTCGGCTGTGACTTCGCCACGCGCATCCGCCAGCATATCCTGCAAGACGGCAATCAGGTGTGGCATCACAAACAACCGACGCTTGGACGCCAAAAGGGCCAGCACGTTGCTTGTGGTGTCAGAGAGTTTCATTTTCTTGGCGACCGCACCGATCGCGGCGGCTTGCTCTTCACGGCTGTAAAGCGGTGAGGTCAGCAATGTGCGCAAATCGGCGCTTTCAGTCATTGCAGCTTCAAGAGCTGCGACATCTGATTCGAGCGCTTTTATCGCCTTGCTTTCAGTAGCAAGATCAAACACCGCAGTTGCATAGCGCTTGGCGATGCCTGTCGAAATTCCAGCAGTTTCGGACACGTTTAGCCTTCCGATATCTTGGGCCCGGTCCCGTAAACGAGAGGGCTATTTGGTTCGCCCTCACTTATGCGAGAGCAGCAAAATCCTGCGCGATGTAGCAGAGGCGAGTTGTCGTCGCAAGCACTCTGCAACAAGTTTCCGTCCCTGATCAACGCATATGGAGTGGTGGATCGCTCTGACCAGCGATTCCTTTGCGATTGTAGCTGGTAATTCGCAACTTTGAGATCGAAGATCAAAAAAATGACGCAAGTCCTGTTTGGGACATGCGTCATTGATTTTGTGCAGACGTGATCGGTAACATCAATTCAAGCGACAAAACCCATCGCTTTGTCACCTCACGCAGAATCGCTGATTAAGTTTACGGCACAACCGCTGCCAAAGTTTGCCAAGCACCCCCTGTCCTGACTTTGAGGTCAGCAGCATCTTTGCACCACGCCATCCAGCCTTCTTGCGGCGTGACAAACAGCCAGCCACCCCCACGCCAAGATGCAATCATGCCATCTTGCCCCGCCCAAGCACCCGTTGGGGACGCGCCCAGCGCCCAAGATTGCCCTTCGCTTGGCAACGACGGCGGTGCGATGGCAGCCGCACTATCAAGGGTTAGTTGCACAATCATATCCAAAAGCTCGATCGCTTCATTATGGGTGACATGTTTTTGTGCCTGTGCAGGCATAATGAATGGCAATGACAATTTCGGTGTTTCATTAGACATGTGCTTTGCAGCCTTCCGCATGAGGTTAATTCACGCCGACCTTCGCCTGTCTTGCCTAACAATACATTGTAGGACCGTACGCTATGGGGCGTTGAACCACACCGCGAGACTGCCTAGTCTCCGACAAAATTAGGGAGACTTCACCATGCGCGTCTTGGTCACCGGCGGTGCGGGATATATCGGCAGCCACACGCTGCTTGAGTTGATGGCGCAAGGCCATGAAGTCTGCGTATTGGATAACTATTCCAACGCAACACCCGAGGTCTTGACCCGCGTGCGTAGCTTATCAAACGGCAAAGTAACCGATTTCGAAGGTGACGTGCGCGATGCGGCCAAGCTGGACGAGGTCATGCAGGCCTTCGCACCAGATGCTGTGATCCATTTCGCGGGCCTCAAGGCTGTCGGTGAAAGCGCCCAAAAGCCACTGCATTATTACGACGTCAACATCACTGGCACGCTGAAACTCTTGCAAGCGATGGAACGAGCGGACTGCCGACGCCTGATTTTTTCCTCTTCGGCCACTGTTTACGGCGAACCGCAATACTTGCCATGCGACGAAGCGCACCCGACAAATCCTGTTTCGGTCTATGGCCACTCGAAACTAATGGCAGAGCAGATCCTGAACGATTGGACCGTCGCCTACCCTGATCGGACTGCCGTTCTGCTGCGCTATTTCAATCCGGTTGGTGCGCATCCTTCTGCTGATCTTGGCGAAGATCCACGCGATATCCCCAACAACCTGATGCCTTTTATTGCCCAAGTTGCCGTTGGCAAACGCGACACGCTCGAAGTCTTTGGCGATGATTACGATACGCCAGATGGGACTGGCTTGCGCGACTACATCCATGTCGTTGATCTGGCGCGGGCACATGTGGCGGCGCTTGACTATGCCGTGCAAAAAACAGGCGCGCGGCCTTTCAATATTGGCACAGGACAGAACTACAGCGTCCGCGAAATGGTTACGGCGTTCGAAGCCGCATCAGGTCGACCC
>UPTN01000479.1_pt1 | contig 20831 bp, 17 predicted proteins | sample 2160111 | NCBI WGS metagenome assembly UPTN01 (sample SAMN06265058, study PRJEB28932) | marine metagenome | isolation source: Columbia River Estuary | place: USA:Columbia River Estuary, USA | collected 2014-05-05
TCACCCGAAGCTTGATCGCCGAAACCTTGACCGGTCTAGACGTTTTGGGCCGAGACATCACGTTGCGCAAAATCAGAGATAAGCCCTTTGTCACAGACGAGGGCAATATGATCCTTGATCTGCATCTCAAGCATATCGCCCATCCGCGCGAATTGAGCTTGTTACTTAATCAAATCCCCGGAGTTGTTGAAAATGGCCTGTTCATCGATATATGCGATGTAGTGATCGTTGGTTATGGCGACGGAAAAGTGAGCGTCCGTGACATCACAAACGACTCTCTTGAGATATTCCGCTACGACGTGCGCGACGACGACAACATCTTTGCCGGAATGGCAGACTAAATCGCGTTCAATTTTCCTAACCTAAACGGAGCCTACCAATGACTTTTGACTATGACCTTTTCGTCATCGGCGGCGGCTCTGGTGGGGTGCGGGCAGCGCGTGTTGCATCAGCAACTGGTGCAAAGGTTGCATTGGCCGAAGAATACCGCATGGGCGGCACCTGCGTAATACGTGGCTGTGTGCCCAAAAAACTGATGGTATTCGCATCCGGTTATTCCGAAATGTTTGACGACGCACGGGCCTATGGTTGGGATGTGACCGAAGGGCCGTTCAACTGGCCGCGTTTTCGTGTGCAGTTGCACAAAGAACTTGACCGACTTGAAGGCATTTATCGCAAACTACTTGGCGGATCGGATGTCGAAATTTTCGATGCCCGCGCATCGCTGAAAGATCCGCACACGGTGACGTTGTCTACTGGTCAAGAAGTTACAGCAAAGCACATTCTTGTCGCGACCGGCGGGCGACCTGTTGTACCTGAAATGCCCGGATCAGAGCTTGGCATCACCTCAAACGAGGTGTTCTTGCTGGACGAAATGCCCAAGTCGATTTTGATTATTGGCGGTGGCTATATTGCCTCTGAGTTTGCGGGCATCCTGAACGGGCTGGGGGTTGAAGTGACCCAATTCTACCGCGGCGCACAGATCTTGCGTGGCTTTGACGATGAAGCACGCGGGTTGGTGGCCGAAGGCATGCGTGCCAAAGGCGTCGATTTGCATTTAGGGACAAACATCGTGGAAATGCGGGCTGCGACCGAAGCTGACCTGCAGGGCGTTACCGAAGGTGTGCCGATGGAAGACGGGCACCCCGCCGCAGTGCCGCACAAAAGTGCAGGCAAAGGCATCTGGGTCAAAGCCACCAATGGCACCGAAAAGGTCTATGATCAGGTTATGTTTGCAACTGGCCGCGCCCCGAATACAGAGGAAATGGGGCTCGCAGATGCAGGCGTCACTGTTGGGCGTCGTGGTGAAATTGTTGTCGATGAATTCAGCCAGACAAATGTCCCGTCCGTTTACGCGATTGGCGACGTGACCAACCGCGTACAGTTGACGCCCGTCGCGATCCGCGAAGGTATGGCATTTGTAGAAACCGTCTTTAAGGGGAACCCGACGGCGGTGGACCATGAATTGATTCCGTCGGCGGTCTTTACGCAGCCAGAACTTGGCACTGTGGGTCTGACCGAAGAACAGGCGCGCGACATTGAGCCGGTCGAGATTTACTGCACCTCATTCAAACCCATGAACCATTCGTTTGCAGGGCGCGATGACCGTGTCTTGATGAAACTGGTCGTCAGCAAGGAAACGCGCAAGGTCCTGGGTTGTCATATCGTCGCAGATCACGCAGGTGAGATGATCCAACTTGTTGGCATTGCCGTTAAGATGGGTGCGACGAAAGAAGACTTTGACCGGACTGTTGCTGTCCATCCAACGATGGCAGAAGAACTGGTAACAATGAAGGAACCCGTGCGAAGCGCTTGATTTCGCGCTATCAAGACACACATGGCAATTGAAGGCCCGCGCACTTTGGGCGACGCGAAAAGGAAGCATAGGAAAACGATGGCAGGAAATACGGGTGGCCCATGGGGCGGCGGTGGAAAAAACGGTTCTGGCGGTGGTGATGACGACAACCGCGGCGATGATCGCGCAAGCGGTGGACGCAGACCGAGCAATGACGGTCCGGGTATTCCAGAGATCGATGATCTGGTGAACAAAGGCCGCGAACAACTGCGTGTCCTGATGGGCGGCGGCGGTGATGGCAAGGGTCGGACTGGCGGCGGCGGAGGTGGCGGCGAAGGTCCGCAACTGACACGCGGCACGGTTGGTCTTGGGATCTTGGCGGCGATCGGCCTTTGGCTTTATGCGTCATTCTACACGGTCCGTCCCGAAGAGCGTTCGGTTGAACTGTTCTTGGGTGAATTTCTTGAAGTTGGCGAATCCGGTCTGAACTTCGCGCCTTGGCCTGTTGTGTCCCGCGAAGTGCTTGCAGTGACAACAGAGCGTAACATTGACATCGGCGTCAGCCGTTCTGGCAGTGATGCGGGCCTGATGCTGACTGGAGACGAAAACATCGTGGACATCGATTTCCAAGTTGTTTGGAACATCACTGATCCGCAGCTTTACCTCTTTAACCTTGCTGATCCGCCGCAAACGATTGCGGCAACCGCAGAATCCGCGATGCGCGAGATTATTTCACAGTCTGAACTGGCACCGATCCTGAATAGGGACCGTGGTGCGATTGCAGATCGCCTGCGCGATCTGATCCAATCCACGCTTGATAGCTATAGCAGTGGTGTGAACATCATTCGTGTGAACTTTGACAAGGCCGACCCGCCAGAGCCGGTTATCGCCTCTTTCCGCGCGGTACAGGATGCCGAACAGGAACGTGATCGGGTGCAAAACGTCGCTGATGCCTATGCAAACCAAGTGGTTGCTGAAGCCCGCGGTGAAGCCGCTCAAATCCTAGAGCAGGCAGAAGGTTACCGCGCGCGCGTGGTCAACGAAGCCCAAGGTGAAGCAAGCCGGTTCTCTGCTGTTCTGGCAGAATACGAAAAGGCACCGGACGTGACGCGCAAGCGTCTCTATCTGGAGACAATGGAAGGCGTTCTTGGCGGTGTTGACATCATCTTGTTGGATGAAGGCAATGGTGGACAAGGTGTCGTGCCTTACCTGCCGCTTAACGAACTGCGCCGCAACTCTAATGGAGGGTCCAACTAATGCGTAAGTCAGCATTGCTCCTGCCCGCGCTCGCGGTCATCGTCATCGGCATTATGTCTACGGTCTTTATCGTCGACGAACGTCAAAAAGCACTTGTGCTTCAATTCGGTCAGATTGTGCGCGTTCAGGAAGAACCGGGTCTGGGTTTCAAAATCCCGCTGATCCAAGAGGTCGTGCGCTATGACGACCGTATCTTGAGCCGTGATCTTGATCCATTGGAAGTCACCCCGTCTGATGACCGTCGTCTGGTCGTTGATGCCTTCGCACGTTACCGGATTGCTGATGTAGAGCAGTTCCGCCGCGCCGTTGGTGCGGGTGGTGAAGAGGCCGCAGCACGTCGTCTGGACAGTATCTTGCGCGCAGAAACACGCGAAGTTCTGGGTTCGGTTACATCCAACGATATCTTGTCGGTTGATCGTGCGGCTTTGATGCTGCGCATCCGGAACCAAGCTATTGCAGAAGCAACGTCGCTGGGTCTGCAAGTCATCGACGTACGTCTAAAGCGTACCGATTTGCCACCAGAGAACCTGAACGCCACCTACGAGCGGATGAAGGCAGAGCGTGATCGCGAAGCCGCAGACGAACGTGCCCGTGGTAACGAGGCCGCCCAGCGTATTCGTGCGGGTGCGGATCGTACCGTGATTGAATTGGTGTCCGACGCCCAGCGTGTCAGCCAGATCATTCAGGGTGAGGCCGACGCACAGCGCAACCAGATCTTTGCGGATGCGTTCGGTGCCGACCCGGAGTTCTTTGAATTCTACCGCTCGATGACTGCATATCAACGGGCTTTGACATCAGACAATTCAACAATGGTGCTGTCACCAGACAACGAGTTCTTTAACTACCTCAAGTCTGACTCGGGTCGCGTCAGCGACTAAGCGGCGGCGACTAAGAATAGCGTGGGGGCTGGTGGAAACGCCGGCCCCTTTGCATTTTGGTCGCCAGTTTGGAATATTTCACCCGCCTTCACATGTAATTGAGAAACAGCGAGTGAAGTTTGCGTTGCACAATCCGCGCCCTACATAGAACATCATAACTTGAAGGGATCGTCGCAATTGCGCGGTTCAAGACAAACAGAGGAGATTTGCCCCGTGAAGTCCAAGGCAATCGCAATTCAACAAGACCAGCAGCGCGCGCGTCGCCTGCTGATGGCTTTCATCACGACTTTGGCTGTTGCCGTCGCAATGATCTTCGCACAGGTGACACTCGCCAATGCGCAAGAGCGTCCGGCAACATTCGCCGATCTGGCCGAGCAGATCAGCCCGTCAGTCGTCAACATCACAACAAGCACCACAATCGCTGGCCGCACTGGTCCGCGCGGTCTGGTGCCTGATGGTTCACCGTTTGAGGATTTCTTTAATGATCTGGATCGGGGACCAGGCGATGGCGCCCGCCGTTCGTCCGCATTGGGTTCGGGATTTGTCATCTCTGAAGATGGCTACATCGTCACAAACAACCACGTCATTGAAGGCGCGGATGAGATTTTGATCGAATTCTTCCCTGGCGGTGAACCTGGTGTCCCCGCTGTTTTGATCGGAACTGACCCCAATACAGATATTGCTGTACTCAAGGTCGAACTCGAAGGTCTACCCTTTGTGGAATTTGGCGATAGCAATGGCGTTGGAAGCCGTGTCGGTGACTGGGTCATGGCGATGGGTAACCCGCTCGGCCAAGGGTTCTCGGTCTCTGCTGGTATCGTCTCTGCGCGCAACCGCGCCTTGTCGGGCACCTATGACGATTACATCCAGACAGATGCCGCAATTAACCGTGGTAACTCTGGTGGACCTTTGTTCAACACAGATGGCGAAGTTATTGGCGTGAACACTGCGATTTTGTCACCGAATGGCGGCTCTATCGGTATCGGTTTTGCGATGTCTTCTGCGGTTGTCAGTAACGTTGTCGATCAACTGATCGAGTTTGGCGAAACGCGCCGCGGCTGGTTAGGTGTACGTATTCAGGATGTGACGCCAGACATGGTTGACGCGATCGAGGGACTGGACCTTGCGCGCGGTGCATTGGTCACAGACGTCCCACCGGGCCCTGCGGAAAATGCAGGTATGCTGGCGGGTGATGTTATCTTGGTATTTGACGGCATTGAAATCCAGGACACCCGCGAACTCGTGCGCATTGTTGGAAACTCTCCAGTGGGCAAAGAGGTTCCGGTTTCGGTATTGCGTGATGGCGATATGTCCGCTTTGACCGTGGTCTTGGGGCGTCGTGAAACCTCCGAAGCGGTTGCTTTCCCCGCGTCTACAGAAGAAGACGAGCCTGAAGTATCCGAAATTTTGGGCCTGACCCTCTCGGAAATCACTCCGGAATTGACTGATCAGTTTTCGCTTTCCGTCGAAAGCGGTCTGGTGATCACAGCGATCAACGCCGATTCTGAGGCCGCGTCAAAAGGCCTGCTAGAAGGCGATGTCATCACGGAAGCTGGCCAAGAAGCCGTTGCAAGCATTGCGGATTTTGAAGCCCGCATCGAAGCGGCTTCAGAGGCAGGGCGTAAGTCGATTTTGCTACTAGTACGTCGCGGCGGTGATCCACGGTTTGTCGCATTGGTTCTGGAAGAATAGACCAAGTACAAAATTGTTTGAAAGGCGGCCCATGTGGCCGCCTTTTTTATTGGCTGTTTTGCGGAAGCCCATCCGCGATGTCGTAATAGTCACCTTTTTCAGAAACAAAAATGTGGCGGGCGAGGGTGGTGCCGGTGGGTGTATCAAAGGCTCCCATCGCTATCGCCGTCCAATCTTGGGAAATCGGATCCCAGAATAGCGTTGATCCACATGTTCTACAAAACCCGCGCCGCACTTTTTCTGATGACTGGAACCAACCAACATGGTCCTCGCCTAGGACAGTCAAGGTATCGCGCGGCACATCTACCGAGGCCTCATAATGGCCAGAGTGTTTACGGCAGGCGTTGCAATGGCAGGCATTTGGTCGCGGTAATTCGCCGGTTACGGTGAATCGCACAGCGCCGCATAGGCAGCTTCCTGAGTGGGGCATATGAACCTCTGATGATGGGACATTGGCAATCTGGCAGTTGCACCCAACCATGTCGAGCATTCACAAACCTGTTGTGTTGCATTTGGGGGTGGCGAGGTGGGCCTTGCTGCACTACGTAAGGTCGGAAGTTGACTGATTGCAAAAGGACAGACGGAAAATGGCGAAGATTACTTACGTTGAACATGGTGGCAAAGAACACGTCGTTGACGTAGCCAACGGGTTAACTGTGATGGAAGGGGCCCGTGACAATGGCATCCCCGGCATCGAAGCCGATTGCGGCGGCGCCTGTGCCTGTTCGACTTGCCATGTTTACGTCGATGATGCGTGGGTCGAAAAACTCCCTGCCAAAGATGCGATGGAAGAAGACATGCTTGATTTCGCGTTCGAGCCTGATCCCGCGAAATCGCGCCTGACATGCCAGTTGAAGGTGACAGATGCACTTGATGGCTTGCGCGTGCAGATGCCGGAAAAGCAGATTTGATCACGCGCACCCTTGCCGTGGTGGCTTTGACTGCCACCACAGCCTGCGCCGAGACGATCCTCTCGGCCGAATATGCTGCGCCGACTGAACGCTATGCACATGGTATTTTGGGCGACGCGGTAGAATGGGGCGCGCTTGAGATCACGACAGACACCGGCACCCGCAGCTTTACGCTGGCGCAAGACCGCGTGTTCGAGGATGTCGCACCGCGCCTTGTTGATCTGGACGGTGACGGCCTACCAGAGGTGATCGTGGTCGAAACGCGCGTTACCGAAGGCGCGCAACTAGCGGTCTACGACGCCAGCGGCAAAGTCGCAGCAACGCCGCACATTGGTCGCACCAATCGTTGGCTTGCTCCGATCGGTGCTGCCGATCTGGATGGCGACGGGAAGGTCGAGATCGCTTATATCGACCGCCCCCATCTGGCAAAAACCCTGCGTGTCTGGCGCTACGACAATGGTGCGTTGACGCATGTCGCTGACCTTGCCGGGTTGACCAACCACCGCATTGGCGAGGCCGACATAGGCGGTGGAATCCGCGATTGCGGCGACGGGCCGGAAATGATCACGGCAAATGCGGATTGGACCCGTGTTATGGCAACAACGCTTGCGGGCGGGCAATTGTCGACGCGCGAACTAGGCAATCATGTTGACCGTGGATCATTTGCGACTGCACTTGCCTGCGCCGATCTACCTTAATTCCAGGTGGCCACGACAGCGATCAGGATTGCCAGTTCGGTAACCTGTTGGGTCGCTCCCAAGACATCACCAGTTTGACCGCCAATTTTGGAACGTGCGATCAACCCACAGGCAAGCGCGGCACTGGCAGCAACCAAGATCATACCCGCGTAGCCGCAGGCGACTGCAACGGTCGCACCGATACCGATAGCCAGCCATGCAGTCTGTGCTGCCGGGCGTCCGACCGACCGGCTTAACCCGTCACTACGTGCATTGGGCATTGTGGCCATCAATACGACCATGCTGGTACGGCTAAGGGTTGCGACTGCAATCAGTGCCATCCAGTGGATACCAAACGCGACAATCGTACTTAGTGCCAGCCAGCGGATCAGCAGCGCTAGGGCAATGGCGCAAACGCCGTATACACCGATATGGCTGTCTTTCATGATCGCAAGCCGACGAACCTTGTCCCAACCACCCCAAAGCCCATCCGCGCAGTCGGCCAGACCGTCTTCGTGCATTGCACCGGTAGCGATCACCGAGGTTGCCAGTATCAAAGCCGCTGCGATGCCGGCAGGAATGCCCAGCCCCAGAAATACCGAAGTCAATGCAGCCAGCCCGACCCCGATCATCACGCCAACCAGTGGGTAGGCCCAAGCAGAAGCTGCACCGCGTGCCATTGCCTTTTCGCTATCAACGACAATAGGCAAACGGGTCAACAACCCCAGTGCTGCGGGCAGGTCCACGCGGTCGATCAAGGCTGTGTCGTGTTTGAACAACGGGCCGTCCTTTGTAGGGTTTTCATCAAGGCATTCTACGTTAAACAGGTCCCAAAGATTGACCCCAGCGAGGACCTGATGCAAGCGCCATTTACCACTCTTTCGACCTTTCGAGATACCCTTGCCGCAGCTCCCGGACCAGATGTAGAGGCTATCGCAGGCGCACAAGACCGCAATGGCCAACTGACCAAACCCCCCGGTGCATTAGGGCGACTAGAGGATCTGGCGATCTGGTACGCAGGTTGGCGCGGTGACGCAAAGCCGCAGATCAATGCTCCGCAAGTTATCATATTCGCAGGTAATCACGGCGTCTGTGCGCAAGGTGTGTCTGCATTTCCGCCAGAGGTGACTGTGCAAATGGTTGCCAATTTTGAACACGGTGGTGCGGCGATCAACCAGCTTTGCAAAACTTTTGGTGCAAAAATGGATGTTTATCCACTATCGCTTGAAACGCCGACCGCTGATTTTACTGAAGCCCCGGCAATGACCGAGGAAGAATGCATCGCGGCCCTTCAAACCGGCTGGAATGCCGTTGACCCCGCAGCCGATCTTTTGGTGACTGGCGAGATGGGCATCGGTAACACGACCCCTGCAGCAGCGATTTCAGCGGCGTTGTTGGGCGGTGACGCTGCGGACTGGACAGGCCGTGGTACTGGTGTCGATGATGCCGGATTGGCCCGAAAGACCGATGCGGTGGCAAAAGGGCTGGCGCTGCACACGAACCGCGACCCACTCGAGGTCTTGCGCTGTCTGGGTGGGCGCGAATTGGCGGCGATGGTTGGTGCAATTGCTGCAGCACGTCACTATCGCATCCCTGTCATCCTAGACGGATTTATCTGTTCGGCTGCAGCACTGACATTGGCAAAAGCTGTCGATGGTGCGCTTGATCATGCAGTTGCGGGACATTTGAGTGCAGAAGGTGCGCATCAACGTCTTCTGGACGCCTTGGACAAAGAACCGCTTTTGCGTCTTGGTTTGCGTCTTGGCGAAGGCTCTGGTGCCGCACTGGCAATAGGTGTCCTGAAAGGCGCCATCGCCTGTCACTCTGGCATGGCAACCTTCGCAGAGGCTGGCGTCAGCGACGGCTAGCCCGTTTCTTTGTCTTCGTTTGTTTGTTGGCGTGCGGCCAGTTCCATCTCGAGCGAGCTATTCAACGCGCGCGCACGGGCAACGTATTCAGGTAATTCTGACACTGGCACGCCGGGTTTCCAAAGTTCGGCAAGTTCGCGCAGGGCAGTGCGGTCGTGTTGATAGTAGCTTTGCTCTAGCTCGGCTGCTTCAAATTCGCTCAGGCCAAGATTCTCGAGAACATAGCGACCTGCCCGAAGTGAACTATCGAACATTTCGCGCACGATATCGTTCGCACCTGCATCGTAGAGTTCATGTACGTGAACACGGTCGCGCGCGCGGGCAATGATATGTAAATCAGGGCGTACTTTTCGCGCATAGCGAACAAGCTTCAGCGCAGAGGCTTTGTCGTCAATCGCCACCACCAAAACACGTGCGTCCTCTAGCCCTGCAGCGTTTAACAAATCAGGGCGCGTCGGGTCGCCAAAAAACCCACGAAAGCCAAATTTTCGCATCATCTGGACGGTCGCCAAGTTGTTGTCGATCACAACTGTTTCAAAACCTGCACTTTGCACTAGCCTGTTCACGATCTGACCAAAGCGTCCGATACCTGCGATAATCACCGTGCCTTGCTCGTCAACTTCGTCATGCTCTTCTGGGTCACTATCGGTCATGCGACGGGTCAACATTTCGTAGGCGATAAACAAAAGCGGCGTAATCAGCATTGATAGCGCAATAATAAGCAAAAGCTGCCCCGACAGACTGTCGTCCAAGACGCCTTGCGTCATTGAGAAAGAGATCAGAACAAAACCGAATTCACCGGCCTGCGCCAGGCCAAGGGTGAAAAGCCAACGGTCCTTTTTGTTTAGTCCAAACAGCAGGGCCAACCCAAAAAGGATAGCCCCTTTGATGACCATAACAGCGACAGTGAGCCCCAAGATGCGTGTCGTGTCGCCAAACAACAGGTTGAAATTTATACCTGCTCCGACGGTGATAAAGAAGAGACCAAGCAACAACCCCTTGAACGGCTCAAGGTCACTTTCGAGTTCATGGCGAAACTCCGAGTTGGCCAAGACGACGCCTGCAAGAAAGGTCCCAAGTGCGGGCGATAGGCCAACCATTTGCATCAGGACGGCGATTGAAACGACCATCAATAGCGCGAGCGCTGTGTACATTTCGCGCAGTCGCGCTTGGTGGATGTAGCGAAACACCGGACGGGTCAGGAATACACCCGCCAGAATTACCGCTGCAACGGCACCAAGTGTGACCAGAGTGACCCCCCAGCCCGGTAACCCTTCGACCAAACTTAGGGACGCGTGTTGCACGTCATCATGGTCATTGACCGCAAGCGCGAGCGATCCATCCGTTGTCAGTGACACGATTGCAGGTACGGCCAGAAGCGGCAGCAACGCAAGCATCGGGATGACGGCAATATCTTGGGCAAGTAACACAGAAAACGTGGACCTGCCTCCACCTGTTTGCATCAAACCCTTTTCGGTGAGTGTTTGCAGAACAATCGCCGTCGAAGACAGTGCAAAGATCATGCCGATTGCAACCGAGGTTCCCCATTCATACCCCATCACCAAGCTGCCGACAGTGATGGCAAACATCGTTAAACCGACCTGAAGACCACCCAAACCCAACAAGCGTTTGCGCATATTCCATAGGGCGCGCGGTTCTAGCTCTAGGCCGATCAAGAAAAGCATCATAACGACGCCAAATTCGGCGAAATGCTGTAGATCCTTGGTTTCAGCACCCACCAGCCCTGTCAGGGGACCAATCGCGATCCCGGCTAGCAAGTAGCCAAGCACTGACCCCAAGCCAAGCCGCGCGGCAAGCGGCACAGCGATCACAGCAGCGCCCAGATAGATTGTTGCTTGAAAGAGGATGGTTTCCATGAGGGCCTGCTGCATGTGTCCAAAGGACGAGGATGTACGGTCTTTTTTATCTTGTTAAGAAAATACTCTAACCGACCTTGCTCGTATTAAAAGGCGATTGCGCGGTCCGGCTTTAGCTTGCAGGCAATTGGATGGCATATGTGCGCCCGCGCTTGACGAAGTTCAGCGCTTCGTCACCAATTGCAGTGACTTTGCCTCCGTCTAGGTCGCTACCGACCTCAACACGGACGTAGCGCCCGTTACTCAGGCGGACTAATGCGCGACGGGCATTCGGTCTGCCATAGACCCCGATCAGGTTGATTTCACGCAAGCTGATGACATCCTCCTGGGTGGCAGCGCGTGCGACACCGCCGGGGACAGGTGCATAGTTCTGCGGGGCGACGGGTGCTGCGGCGACGACCGGAGCCGCAGGCGCTGCTGCTGGCGCAGGTGGCGAGACAGCTGCAGCCGCGACCACATTGCTAAAGCCAGACGGGCGAAGCGCGGGTCGTTGTGACGCTTGAACTGCAAGTGTTGTACTGCTGTCAAAACGCAACGTTGCATCTTCTGCAGCTATACTCTCCAGGATGTCGGTGATGTCTGGTGTGCCTGCATCTGTAACAGGTGCAAGGCCATTGGGACGCAGTTTGGGGCGAAGATCGGTCGCCGACCTTTCTTCTACTGTTTCAGTATCAAGTGCGACCGCACCGGAATTCTGCAACTCCAGCCCTGCCAGCCCCACACCACCAAGTGCGGATGGGTTACTTGGCGCTGATGGCTCGGTTTGCGTCGGCACCAATGACGCAGGACGCAGGGGCGGTACGATCGCCGGCGTTCCCGCCACAATAACGACGCCTTCTGGGGCGGGGGCGAGCATCGCCATACGATCCAGTTCATCTTGTGACAATTCTGGTCGCAAATTGATGTTCAGCTCAGGCAGGCCCGCAAATACCAACGCACCATTTGGCGTAAGCGTGCCTTCGGGTGTGGCTTCGATGAACCCGTTTTCGTCGCGTGCGAAAGTCGTATCTGCAGACGGAGGTAGCGCAGGCGAAGTAAAACTAAAGTCCTGTAGAGTAGCCGGTGCTGGCAAGACGGGCAGGGCTGTCCGAAGCGGGGATTCTAACGACGCAGGAGCGGTGAACCCCAATGCAAAGGCGCCCGACGGCGTATCTAAAAAGCGGGGACTGCGCTGCCAGACGCCAGTTTCGGCATAGGCAAGTTCAGCCTGCGCTGGGCTTTGAACGATGCCCGTCGCCGCGCTCGCAATTTCATCAGGCAGGTCCGACGGTTCGGGCGGTAGTTGCGGCGCAGGTGGCGCCGCGTCAGGCGTACCAGCCAGGATTGTGTCTGGTATGGCGGTCGTCGTCTCTAGCGCCTCGGTCGGCGTGATATCTGGCAGGACTGTGCCTTGAATGTTTGACGCACCGAAAGCCGTTGCCGCAAATTCAGGGATAATCGGGGCGACATCAGAGGTCGGCACTTCGGCCGTCGCCATTTCCGAACTGCTGGTAGGCAGCGTGCCGTCTGATGGGGCAATTTGCGACCATGCAAATGCGCCTATCGCGACCACTGCTGCAATACTGGCCGCTATCGCCAATGGTTTTCTAGACGTGGGCTGTGCGATTGACTGTGATTGACGCACCTCCGGAGGGGCACCAAGCTTCGGTGCTTGGGGAGAGCCACTTTTTGCGACGGCCATCAACACAGGTGTCATGCGCTCTGCGGCTGACGGGTAAACCTCGGCGATCACTATGTCATAAAGTGGCAGTTCTGCCAAAACCGGGGGCGCCAGCACCGGAGCGACTGAAACAGGTTCAGCAGGCGCTGGTCGGGCTACTTCGACCTCTTTTGGCTTCGTCCAAATTTCGACAGGGATCGCGTCGATCAACGTCGCTTGCGCGGCTACTGTCGGTATTTCTGCAACCTCTGACGCCACCTCAGCAACGGTGTCGAGGAGATCGTCCAAGTCGTCGCTGACATAATCTTCAGCGTCATCCATCACCAAAAGCCGGGATTTCAGTCGCGTTCCGGCAATAAATACAGGCCGGCTATCACGTTCAACGGTAGCGTTTGCACCCAGAATTTCAGGCATCGCGCTTGTGGGTCCAAAGAACACTTCTTGCTGGAAGGTAAACGGTTCGGGGATCGCCACAAAAGCGACGGGGTTAAAGCCGTGCGCAGTCGCAAAAGCTTCGGCTTCGTCCAAAGTTTCGCGGGCAACTGCGGCAATATGTGTCCGTCCCCCAAAACGTTCAGCGTCCACAACCAATTCTTCAAGCGTATATGGTGTGGCACCTGCCAGCTTTGCGTCAATATCTTCTTGGTTTGTTTGGGTGCTGTCGATTGCCGTGAATTTTATCTGGTCAGCGGGAATTATCAGTTTCGATATGACCTTGTCCGTCGTCAAAGAATTCGCCTTTTGGCGCAACTCAGTCAGGTCAGCGTCAAATGTTTTGCTAGCAAGATCCACACGGCCAATCCGCCGCCAGCCGCTTTGCACGCGGTGCAGCAGTTCAATCCCTTCAAAGGATAATGATAGCGCAAAATTGATGGTCATCTGCACGCTCTAGCATGTTGGTGTATCTGGCAAAACGCGTTTGCCCCCGCATACGAATGGTACAGCAGAAACCCGCCCACGCCAAGGGCACGGACGGGTTGTATTTTTGTTAAGCCGTTGCTTTGGCCAATGCCTGATCAAGGTCAGCAATGATATCGTTCACGTCTTCGATACCGATCGAAAGGCGTACGATACCTGGACCTGCGCCTGCGGCTTCTTGCTGTTCGGCAGTCAATTGTCGGTGCGTTGTCGACGCTGAGTGAATGATAAGACTGCGCGCATCGCCCAAGTTGGCGACATGGCTGAAGATTTCAAGATTATCGACAAGTTTAACACATGAATCGTAGCCACCTTTGACTGCAACCGTGAACAAGGCACCTGCACCGCGTGGGCATATCTTTGGTACCAAATGTGCATAGGGCGAGCTTTCCAAACCTGCATATGTCACATAATCCGTGCGCGGATCATCCTCGAGCCATTTTGCAACTTTCAATGCGTTTTCGACATGGCGTTCCATCCGCAATGACAAGGTCTCGATCCCCATCAATGTGTAGTGGGCGGCTTGTGGGTTCAGTGTCATGCCCAGATCGCGCAGGCCAATGGCGATACCGTGGAAGGTAAAGGCAAGCGGGCCAAAGGTTTCTGCGAATTTCATGCCGTGATAGGCTGGCTCTGGCTGGCTTAGGGACGGGAATTTGTCATTCGCTGTCCAGTCAAACTTGCCGCTGTCGACAACGCAGCCGCCTGTTACGGTGCCGTTGCCTGTCAGGTACTTTGTTGTTGAATGGACGACCAGCGTCGCGCCATGCTCAATCGGACGGCACAGGTATGGCGTAGCAGACGTGTTATCGACGATCAGCGGAATACCTGCAGCATCAGAAATCGCTGAAATTGCGTCCAGATCGGTGATGTGGCCGCCGGGGTTCGCGATCGTTTCACAGAACACAGCGCGGGTGTTCTCGTCGATTGCTGCTGCCACGGCTTTATGGTCATCGAAGTCTACGAATTTTGCCGACCAGCCAAAGCGTTTGATAGTCTGGCTGAATTGCGTGACCGTGCCGCCATACAGACGGCTGGACGCGACAACATTCAGGCCGGGACCCATCAACGGAAACAGCGCCATGATTTGCGCTGCGTGTCCGGAAGAACAGCAAACGCCGCCCACACCACCTTCGAGTGTTGCGATGCGTTCTTGCAACGCGGCAACCGTCGGATTGGTCAGGCGCGAATAGATATAGCCAACCTCTTGGAGGTTGAACAAAGCCGCTGCATGTTCTGCATCGCGGAACACATAGGCGGTCGTTTGGTAGATCGGCACCTGGCGTGCGCCAGTTGCGGGATCGGGGCGCGCACCTGCGTGAATTTGCAGTGTGTCAAAGCCATAGCTTGGGCTGTCAGTCATCTTATGTCTCCCTTTGAAATCTGTTGCTGCAAGGTGTAGGCGGATTTGCAGATGCACTCAACGGCCCAAAGCAAAAAGGACAAATCTATGCCTGTACCCTTTCATTTCGCGTTTCACGTTTTGGATCTGGACGATGCAAGAGAATTCTATTCCGGTGCTTTAGGTGCCACCGAAGGCCGATCGACTGAAACGTGGGTGGATTTCGATTTCTTCGGGCATCAGCTTAGCTTGCATTTGGGCAAACCCTTTACAAACGCAGCGACAGGCAAGGTCGGCGATCACATGGTGCCCATGCCACATTTCGGGGTCGTCTTGCCGCTGGATGATTGGACTGAATTGGCGGGGCGTCTGGAAGAACGTCAGACGGATTTCATCCTTGCCCCTTCCGTGCGCTTCAAAGGCGAACCGGGCGAGCAGTGGACAATGTTCTTTCGCGACCCATCCGGCAACCCGATCGAGATCAAAGGCTTTGCCGCCGATAGCGGTATTTTCGCCAGTTAACGCATCCAGAATCCTGCAGATTTGATTTTGTTCCTGATCGCACGTTCGCGGCGGGGCAAATTGGCGCGATCAAACAGATCGCGAACTTTGAGCCCGCGCTTTTGATAAATCATGCGCTTGAACGGGTCATAGAGTTTGAGTAGCTTCTTGATCTTGTTGGGCGCCGTGATCTCTTCAAGAAATGAGACCTGCGCGTCGGAACCTGTCGCGTAAAGCAAAGGCAAGGCGCGATAGTGGTAGGTCGTATGGTGATCCAATCCATGCAGTTCGATGCCAGGTCTGCCGCCGCCAAGCGCATGAATAACAAGCGGCAAGGCGACCTGATCAAGCCAAGGATCAAGGGGCTGGATCACCAGTTCGGGCGGGGGATCGTTGCGGATCGATGTAGCGTATTGCACGAACCGCGCACCGAAGTCGGCCGGGTCCGAACCATAGAACCAACCTGCGTTAAAATACAGATACCGTTCCCAGTATTCGTCAGGTTGGCCAAGATTGAGCGAGCTTTGAAAATCAAGCCCGAAACGGTCATAAAGCGATTTCCAGATGGCGGTGTAACCGGGCCAATATAGTTCTTCCACGGGCCAAGTGGCCGTGCGGTTCATCGATGCGGCGGGGCGGCTGAAATCAAATGCGACCTTCATCAAATCGCCAGTAATCAACGTGTCGGTATCAAAAAACACAAATGGTGTGCCCTTTGGCAAAACTGCCAGCCCTTCGATCTTGTTCCCATGCGGATAACTCTGCCCGAAATGCACACTGTCGAAAGGGGCAATTGTAGCACCAAGCGCGATCAGCGCGTCCTTGATCGGCTGTGACATCCGTGGGTCATGTTCCCAAAGGGGGCCGGGTTGGGGTTCGGCAACATAGAGTGACCCCGCAAAATCTGGCGAGCTTTGGCGTAGGGACACTGCAAAAAGCAACGCCTCGTATTCAAGCCGCCCGCCTTGACCAACAATCATAATATTGAATGGAGTCTTGTGTTTTGCGTCTTGTGGCATGTCGGGCTTTCAAGGGCGATTTTGGATGTCTACGTTGGCCGTTGATAGTTTGGAAGGCAAGCCGCCAAAAGGGTTGTTTAGAATTTTGAGAATCAAATCAGGACTGGAAAAATCGCACAAATCTGACAGGCTAATTGCATTACTCTATGGAAGGCCAAAACGATGCGGGACGAACAGCACCAGACCGACGGGTACATCACACCTGAGAATTGCGACCTTGAGGCATTCAAAACACTGATCGCGCGCACGACAAAGCCAAGCGATGTACCTATGGCCAGCGCGCTTTCACACAACATTCCGCTTTACGATATGGCGACCCTTCGTCCCTTGCTTGGGGATCGTGCAAAACGTCGCGCACTGATGTCTGAATGGGCGAATGTGATGATGTACGGGGCAGGGGCAATTGCATTGCAAGGGGCCTATGCTGACAAGGGCGTGCTGGATGAGGCTACGGCGATCTACGAACAGATTATCGCCGAAGAAAAGGCCGCAAACGGGGGAGGTGCCGATCATTTTGCAGCCGCAGGGTCAAATGACCGCGTTTGGAACTCGTTGCAAAAATTATGTTTGCGCGCACCAGAAGTTTTTGCGCGTTATTTCGCGAATACGTCTCTTGCTGCGGCGAGCGAGGCGTGGCTGGGGCCGAACTATCAAATGACTGCACAAGTGAATTTGGTGCATCCGGGTGGGGCGGCGCAACAAGCGCACCGCGACTATCATCTGGGGTTTCAGACAGCTGATTCCAGTGCGGCATACCCGGCCCATGTACACGATTTGTCGCCGGTCCTGACGCTTCAGGGTGCAGTGGCGCATTGCGATATGCCAGTGGAAAGCGGGCCAACGAAACTGCTGCCGTTTTCGCAGGCCTACCGCGCAGGCTATGCTGCATGGCGACGTGATGATTTTCGGGCTGTGTTTGAAGAAAACTATGTGCAACTGCCGCTCATGAAAGGCGATGCGCTGTTTTTCAATCCAGCGCTTTTCCACGCGGCAGGTGCAAATAGCACAGCGGATATACACCGGATGGCAAACCTCTTGCAGGTATCGTCTGCCTTTGGGCGGGCGCTGGAAAATATCGACCGCTCCGCAATGTGCAAAGCAATCTATCCTGTAGCCACAGTTGCCAAGACGTCGCTGTCGGCGCTGGAACTGGACGCTCTCTTGGGCGCCACTGCAGAAGGGTATCCTTTCCCCACGAACCTTGACACCGATCCTCCTGTCGGCGGGCTTGCTCCCGAAAGCCAGAAAGCGTTCTTTGCGCGCGCGTTAAGTGAAAACATAAGCGCCGCTGCTTTCGCCGTCCGCCTAGACGAAATGGCCACCAAGCAGCGCCCATGATCTTAGGCCTCGGGTATGCGTTTGACTTAAGGCAATCGCGGCCGTCTAATGTCGCCCGAAATATGCGCACATCGCGCACCAACGAGGGTACAAATGACGAAGACACAACTGAACTATATTGCTGGCGAATGGGTGTCTGGCCCCTCTGAAATCGAGAATATAAACCCTTCTGATCTATCTGAAACTGTTGGTGTTTTTGCGCAAGCAAGCAGTGACCAACTTGATGACGCACTTAACGCGGCGCGGACCGCGCAGGCGCAATGGGCTGCCTATGGGTTAGAGCGCAAGCAGAATGTCCTAATGGCAATCGGCAACGAGTTGATGGCACGGGCCGAAGAATTGGGCACATTGCTCAGTCGTGAAGAAGGCAAACCACGCGCCGAAGGCAAAGGCGAAGTGTTCCGCGCAGGCCAGTTCTTTACGTATTTCGCAGCCGAAGTCCTGCGCCAGATCGGTGACACCGCCGACAGTACCCGCGACGGGATCGAAGTAGACGTACGTCGCGAACCTCTTGGCGTAGTTGCGATCATAAGCCCGTGGAATTTCCCGACGGCAACGGCAAGCTGGAAAATCGCGCCAGCCTTGGCATTTGGCAACGCTGTCATCTGGAAGCCCGCAAATCTGACACCTGCTTCAGCAGTAGCATTGACCGAAATCATTTCACGCCAGGACATCCCCAAAGGGCTGTTTAGCCTTGTGATGGGCGCAGGCCGTGATGTGGGACAACGTCTGGTCGAAAGCCCTAAAATCGATGCAATTTCATTTACGGGTTCCGTTCCGGTTGGCAAAGGCATCGCGACTGCGGCCATTCAAAACCTGACTAAAGTCCAGATGGAAATGGGGTCGAAAAACGCGCTTGCTGTTATGGATGATGCAGACGTTGATCTGGCCGTGACCCTTGCCTTGGGCGGCGCATTCGGCGGAACAGGACAGAAATGCACAGCGTCATCGCGGTTGGTCGTTCACGCTGCCGTCCATGATGAATTTGCAGCCAAGCTTGTCGCAGGTGCGCAGGCGATGAAGGTTGGTCACGCGCTGGGCGAAGGGACGCAAATTGGTCCCGTCGTCAGTGCGCAGCAGTTGGGCGAAAACCTGACCTACGTCGAGAAAGGCCAATCCGAGGGTGCGGAACTAGCTTGCGGCGGGCAACGTGTAGAGCGTGACACTGAAGGTTACTACATGACCCCCGGCGTATTCCTGAATTCAACAAACGATATGATCATCAACCGCGAGGAAATGTTCGCGCCATTGGCATCCGTGATCAAAGTGGACAGCTACGACGAGGCGCTGCATGTCGTCAACGACACCCGCTTTGGCCTGACCTCTGGCATTGTCACCAGAAGTCTTGCCCGCGCCACGCATTTCCGGCGCAATGCGCAAACGGGATGTGTGATGGTGAACCTGCCCACTGCCGGTACCGACTACCACGTGCCGTTTGGCGGTCGCGGTGACAGCTCTTATGGGCCGCGCGAACAGGGCAGCTATGCAGCGGAATTCTACACAACGGTGAAAACGGCTTACATCTCATCGGGCACACCGGAGTAGTCGCAAATGTACCTTGTTGATGGTCTGCAATACGCCAATTGGTCGCCTAAGATTTTTCGCCAAATGCGGGAAGGGGGCGTGGACGCTATCCACGTCACCATCGCCTACCACGAGAATTTTCGCGAAACGGTGCTGAATATTGAACAGTGGAACCGCTGGTTCGAGCAGTTTCCGGATTTGATCTTTCATGGTGAATGGGCCAGCGACATCGATAAAGCCCGCGATACTGGACGCACCGCGATCTTTTTCGGCTTCCAAAACCCTAGCCCGATTGAAGACGATATTGGACTGGTCGAAGTACTGCACAAACTTGGCGCACGCTTCATGCAACTGAGCTACAACAACCAATCGCTGCTTGCGACAGGCTGTTACGAAGCCGAAGACCCCGGCATCACCCGCATGGGTCGCCAAGTGATCAAGGAAATGAACCGTGTAGGCATGGTTGTGGACATGAGCCACTCTGCCGACCGTTCTACTATCGAAGCGGCAGAGATATCACAGCGCCCCATCGCGATCACTCACGCGAACTTGCACGCTTGGCAACCTGCCTTGCGCAATAAGCGCGACGATGTGGTGCGGGCTGTCACGCAAAACGGTGGCATGATGGGATTTTCGCTTTATCCGCATCACCTTAAGGGCAAGAGCGACTGCACCGTTGAAAGTTTCTGTGAAATGATCGCGCAAGCAGCAGAACGTTTTGGCGTTGAACATTTCGGAATTGGGTCTGATCTTTGTCAGGATCAACCGGATAGCGTTGTCGAATGGATGCGCGTCGGTCGCTGGAGTAAAGAAATCGACTACGGGGAAGGCTCTGCAGCGGCACCCGGATTCCCACCAATGCCCGCATGGTTCGAAGACAATCGGCATTTCGGCAATATCACAGCAGGCTTACGTGCTGTGGGTTTTGATGATGCCGAAGTTGCGGGGCTAATGGGTGGAAACTGGTATCGGTTCTTTGAAGAAAGCTTTTCCGCTGCGTGAGTAACGCGCGTTGCGATGGTGCATGTAGCTCGCAACCCAAGCGTCTAACTTGCTGAAAAGAAAAATGGTGGTGGACGCAGTCCTGAGCAAACCGGTCTCTGGCCTGTTTTCTCTGTTTAACAGGGAAAAAACAGGGAAAAACTGCCAGAACGGGCCGATTTGGCCTGTATTGGGCGATTTTTTCCCGGATTCACTCCACTAATACAGTGAGTTACACCCCGTTTCCCTGTTCTTGAATTAACAGGGAAAATTATTCGTAGAACAGGGAAAGAATTCGAAAGAACAGGGAAGGGTGGTAGGCGAGCAAGGAAGCCAGCACTCCGCCGGATTTTCGATAGCGCGGCCGATGAAGTGGCCGCATCAAAGTCTCCTAAAGAACAGAAGCCGACATTCGAGTGAAGTGCAGCGAATGACTGGAATGAGCCCATTGTTACCAATGCTGCAGTCGCAGAAACTCGTCAGTAAGGGCGGATTCTGTGGAAAAACTACGTGTTGCTGTTGCAGAAAGTGACGATCAAAATAGAGCGCGAGCGCCTTTCCTGTCAGGCTTTGGGCATTTGCTGCGGTGCAGG
>UPTN01000482.1_pt1 | contig 20768 bp, 19 predicted proteins | sample 2160111 | NCBI WGS metagenome assembly UPTN01 (sample SAMN06265058, study PRJEB28932) | marine metagenome | isolation source: Columbia River Estuary | place: USA:Columbia River Estuary, USA | collected 2014-05-05
GGTGATCGGTCTGTGTGAAGAAAAGCGTGGACAGCAAATTGGTATGCAGTACCTGGGTGGGCAGGTGTCCATTCAGTATGAGTTACCCCTGTCGGAAGTGGTGCTGGATTTCTTCGATAAGTTGAAGTCGGTCAGTCGTGGCTACGCGTCATTTGATTATCATTTCGTGCGTTTTACAGCGGGTCCATTTGTTCGTGTTGATGTGTTGATCAATGGTGAACGGGTAGATGCCCTGTCTTTGATTATGCACCGCGATCAGGCACAACGACGTGGCCGTGAGTTGGCGACCAGCATGAAAGAGCTGATTCCGAGGCAAATGTTTGATGTTGCAATTCAGGCGTCTATTGGTGCGCAGGTTATTGCCCGTACCACCGTAAAGGCCCTGCGTAAGAATGTAACAGCGAAATGTTATGGTGGTGATATCACCCGTAAGCGTAAACTGCTGGAAAAACAAAAAGCCGGTAAAAAGAGAATGAAACAAGTAGGTAGTGTTGAAATTCCTCAGGAAGCTTTTTTGGCGGTTTTGCAGCAAGACAACAAAAAATAGAATGACTTTCATGCAGCCAATAACAGATACACTTAAAGGGCAGGTAAATTGAATGAACATTGATTTTGCATTGGTACTGGTAGTTCTGACATCGGTGACCGGCATTGTTTGGCTGATCGACAGTCTGCTTTTCAGGCAGAAGCGTATGGATCGTCTGGTTAAGAAAAACCTGGAACCAACGCGTGAACCGGTACTGGTGGAGTATTCCCGTTCACTGTTTCCCGTGCTTCTTATTGTACTTTTGTTCCGGTCGTTCCTGTTTGAGCCATTTAAGATTCCGTCTGGATCAATGATTCCGACGTTGCTGGTGGGCGACTTTATCGTGGTTAACAAGTTTTCCTACGGTATCCGTTTGCCGGTATTAAACAAGAAAATCATTCATATAGGTGAGCCCCAACGAGGCGATGTAGTGGTTTTTCGTTTCCCCAACGACCCTTCTGTGAACTTTATCAAGCGTGCAATCGGGCTGCCCGGAGACACGATCACCTACCGGGACAAACAGCTTTTCGTCAACGGCGAGAGGGTTGAAAGTACGTCCGACGGACAGTTTAAAAGTGCTGACGTCAAGTGCTCAACACCGGCGGTGGACGCGAAATTGTTCGATGAACAACTTGGCGATGCTAACCACCAGATGCTGCTGCATGAGCGTAGCCGCAGCAGAAATGGCCAGTGGGTTGTTCCGCAGGGGCACTACTTCATGATGGGTGATAATCGAGATCGCAGTAATGACAGTCGTGAATGGGGCTTTGTACCGGAAGAGAATCTTTTGGGTCGTGCCTTTGGTATCTGGCTCAATTTCGATTTTGAAAAGGGTTGCGCAGATTTATCACGGGTCGGAAATGGCATACACTAGGCCAACCGGTGTTAGTTGCGCCAATGGCCAATTAATCAAGAATAACTTCAGCGATAAAGGAAGAGATGTATGAAGATCCACAAGCAAAAAGGCCTGACAATCATGGGTTTTCTGATTGTGATTTCAATTACCCTCTTTGTGGCATTTCTCGGTATGCGTATCGTGCCGCTCTATATGGAGTACTTCTCTGTGGTCAGTGCGCTCAATGGCGTGGCTTCTGAGAAAGGCAGCGCAAGAATTTCGCCATTTGAGCTGAAGGTCAAAGTGCTGAACCGTCTTTATGTAAGCTACTCAGAAAACGTCAAAGAATCACATATTAAAGTAACCCGCAATAATGGCGTTATTTTGCGTGTGGCCTATGAAGTTCGGACACCTGTCATCGGCAATCTTGATGTGGTTGCCAAATTTGACAAATCGGTCAAGTTGGCGAATTGAGCTTGGGTTCATCAGGTTTAACCTGTTTGAATATTGATAAAATGAGGGAAATTCCAGGTATTCCCTATCGTTTCAAAGACCCCGGTTTACTGGAGTTGGCGCTGTCCCACCGCAGTGTGGGGCGGGTTAACAATGAACGACTCGAGTTTCTCGGCGACAGCGTTTTGAATTTTGTTGTTTCTGCACGACTATTTGAATTAAAACCTGAAAGTAGTGAAGGCGACTTGAGCCGTTTGCGGGCCCGTGTGGTTCGCGGTACTACCTTGGCAATGCTGGCTACCGGGTTGAAGCTGGGTGACTACGTGAAACTTGGTGAAGGTGAGTTAAAGTCCGGCGGTTTTAAAAGAAGTTCTATTTTGGCCGATGTGCTGGAAGCTGTGTTTGGCGCTATTTACCTGGATGGCGGCTTTAACCGTTGTGAGCGCGTCATATTAGATATATGTAACCCGTACATTGACGGATTACCCGATGCCGCGGAGTTAAAAGATCCAAAAACCCGACTGCAGGAATGGTTACAGGGTCGGGGTTTTCCTTTGCCTGAATATAGTCTTGTGAGCGAAGAGGGTCCGCCGCACAAAAAACAGTTTCTGACCCGTTGCCTTGGTAAAGACGCAGATATTAACGTGACCGGTGAGGGTGGCAGCAGGCAGAAAGCCGAACAGGCTGCCGCATCTGCTGCACTCGAGTTTATTGCCGGAATGCCTAAAAAGTGAGCGATGGATGATGACCGATATTAACGAGCACCAGGAAGATTTCCGATTTGGTTACGTGTCCATTGTGGGTCGTCCCAATGTGGGTAAATCAACTCTGCTGAACCAGATACTGGGGCAGAAAGTAAGCATAGTGACCGCCAAGCCGCAGACCACCCGGCAGCGGCTTGCGGGCATCAAAACGACTGACAAGGGGCAGGTTGTCTACGTTGATACCCCCGGCATTCACCATTCCGCCAAACGTGCGTTAAACCGCTATATGAATCGTGTAGCGCAGGCCTCATTTCGTGATGTCGATATGGTCATGTTTCTGGTTGAAGCGGGTAACTGGACGCGTCAGGACGCTTTTGTCGCAAAGGCTTTGAACTCCGTAGATGTGCCGGTCATGCTCGTTCTGAACAAGATAGACCTGGTTCCCGATAAAGAGTCGTTATTGAAATTTGTAGATGAAAATTTCCGTGATGTTACCTATGACAGCATCATGATGATATCTGCTAAAAATGGCAGCGGCGTTGCAGAGTTGGAAAAACACGTTCTCGGTAAACTACCTTTTTCAAGACCTTTTTATGACGAGGATCAGTTTACCGATCGCAGCGAGCGCTTTCTTGCGGCGGAAATGATCAGGGAACAATTGACGACGCGCCTGCACCAGGAATTGCCCTACGCGCTGACCGTGCAAATTGAAGAGTTCAAGCGCCAGGGAAAACTGCTGACGATCGGCGCTATTATCTGGGTGGAAAGGGAAAGCCAGAAGCAAATTACGATTGGTAAAAACGGCATTGTGCTCAAGCAAATTGGCAGTAAGGCGCGGGTTGTTCTGGAAGAGTTGTTTGGTGAAAAAATATTTTTGCGTTTGTGGGTCAAGGTCAGCAAAGACTGGTCGGACAGTGATAAATTAATCGAAAGATTCGGGTACAGCGACTAGAGCTGTCATGCGCTGATGTGGAAGGTGTGCACGGACCCCGGTAGTTTTTCAAGGCGTTTTTGATGGGCCGTATACAATTAGAGCCGGCCTATGTGTTACATAGCCGGGCCTTCCGTGAGACAAGCCTGATTGTCGAGGCTTTCACACGTGAACATGGCCGCGTGGCTGTGGTTGCGCGAGGGGCGAAATCGCTTCGTTCTCGCTGGCGTAATGTTTTACAGCCATTCCGGCCTTTGTTGCTTAGTTGGACCCAGAAAAGTGATCTGGGAACACTAACCGCTGCAGATCAGGTTGCATCGCCGCCTGCACTGCAGGGACAATCCCTTTACTGTGGTTTATACCTCAACGAGTTGCTGATGCGTCTGTTGCATCGTGGTGACACACATTCCGAGGTGTTTGAACGTTATCGGCAAGTGCTTTCTGAGCTTTCGTTGGAAGTGGCGCCGCAACCGGTGTTACGGGTTTTTGAAAAGCATCTTCTCGAAGCAATCGGCTACGCGATGCTATTGGACAAAGAGGTTGGAACCGGTGCGGACATCAATCCGCAAAGCTGGTATGACTACCAGGCCGACCGTGGTCCAACGCGCGTTTCCGGGGCCGGAAAAAACCGCGTGTCCGGCAGTGCATTGCTGGCTTTGCATACCGAAAACCTGCAGCCCGAAAATTTACCAGAGTTGCGCATGCTGATGCGGAACGTAATCGGCTATCATTTAGGCGGCAAGCCGTTGGCCAGTCTGTCCCTGTTTTCCGCCTAAGTAAATTGGTTTAGTTAAGAGGTATATGGTTATGCGATCCGAAAAATTATTACTGGGCGTCAATATCGACCATGTTGCGACCATTCGGCAAGCCCGCGGTGCAAGTTATCCCAGCGTGCTGGAAGCTGCCCGTGTTGCCGAAAAAGCCGGCGCAGACGCCATTACCGTGCATTTGCGCGAAGACCGGCGGCACATTCAGGATCAGGAAGTCATCGAGCTTTGCAAACAGGTGCAAACCCGCGTGAATCTTGAAATGGCTGTAACCGATGAAATGCTCGCGATTGCGGTGGCCAATCGCCCCGCGGATGTGTGTCTGGTGCCGGAAAAACGCGAAGAGTTGACCACTGAAGGCGGTTTGGATGTGCTGGCGCATTTTGATGCTGTTAAATACGCTTGCAAACATCTGCGCGCTGCGGGTATTCGTGTTTCATTGTTTATCGACCCGGATATCGAGCAGCTTGATGCTGCAATGGGATGCGGCGCGCCCGTTGTGGAGTTGCATACCGGAAGTTACGCGGATGCCGACCCGGTAAATGTTAATGCCGAGTTTCAGCGCATTGCCAGTGCAGCGGCGCATGGTGATGCGATAGGCTTGCAAATCAATGCTGGTCACGGACTGCACTACGAGAATTTATCACCGATTGTTCGCATACCGCAGCTGGTTGAACTGAATATCGGTCATTCTATCGTTGCAAGAGCACTGTTTGTTGGGCTGGATCAAGCCGTCCGGGATATGCTCGCTCTAATGCGATAACACGCCGGAAAAGTACCCTTTCACTCTGTGCGAAAAGCACTTTGAAGTAATTAAATATAATCGGAATCAATGATAATGGGGCGTAGCCGCAAAAAATTACCCGACCAACCGTTTGAATTGGAGATTGATTCGCTCAATGCCAAGGGTATGGGCCTGGGGGTTCATGGAACGAAAAATCTCAAGGTGTTTGACGCGCTGCCAGGTGAAAAAGTCCTCGCGCGCCACCTGTTCGGCAGGACTCAGAAGGGCAAGGCGGAAACTCTCGAGGTGTTACAGCCCTCGGCCGACAGGGTAGAACCCGTTTGTCCCCATTTCGGTACGTGCGGTGCTTGCAGTCTTCAGCATTTGTCCATGGATGCCCAGCTTGGCCGCAAACAGGCGGCATTGTTGCAGGCGTTGAAAGATGCCGGCGGTATTGCACCACTCACGGTTTATGAACCGCTGTGCGGACCAGAGTGGAGTTATCGTCGCAAGGCAAGACTTTCGGTACGTGATGTGCCGGCGAAGGAGCGTGTTCTGGTCGGGTTTCGCGAGCGCGATGGACGCTTCGTTGCCGACATGAACGAATGCCATATTTTGCGTAAACAAATAGCACAAGCCCTGACAAAACTGTCCAGTGTGATCGGTACGCTTGAGTGTCGGACCAGAATCCCGCAAGTCGAAGTTGCCTGCGGTGACGAACACGTCGCTCTGATTATCCGTCACCTCGATGAACTGTCCGTTACGGATACAGAAAGATTGCGGGCATTTGCGTATGAAACAGGGCTGGGGGTGCTTTTGCAGCCGGCCGGGCCGGACAGTATTCACCTGTTGGCACCTGAAGATCTGCAACTGGAATACGCGTTTGAGACGCTGGGCTTGAGGTTTCAATTTGAGCCACTGGATTTCATCCAGGTGAACGGCGGGTTGAATGTTGAAATGGTAATGCGTTCATTGGAATTACTTGATCCGCAAGTTGACGACCATGTCCTTGATCTGTTTTGCGGTCTGGGTAATTTTACGCTGCCACTGGCCACACGCGCGGGTCAGGTGACGGGAGTGGAGGGTTCCGAGGAAATGGTTGAGCGTGGTCGCTCGAATGCTGTTTTGAATGGGCTGAACAACCTCGAGTTTCACGCAGCAGATTTGTACCAGGTGGGTGATACAGCACCATGGCCTGACGGCGAGTACACCAAGATGCTATTGGATCCGCCACGCTCCGGGGCGCAGGAGTTGCTGCCGTGGATCGCTGCCAGCAAAGCCTCCCGCGTTTTGTATATCTCATGTAACCCCGAAACCCTCGCACGGGATGCCGCGCTGTTGGTGAATCAATACGGGTTCAGTCTTGAAGGTGCAGGCATCATGAACATGTTTCCGCACACCACCCACAGTGAAGCGATCGCGCTGTTTGTGCGCGAGTCGGAGGGCGTTCAGGCATGAGTACAGCAGTCTCACCTGCGGATGGCGCCCAAACACTGGGGCCGTTACTGATCGGGCTTGGCGGGCTTGAAGTCAGTCCGGAGGAAAAGCTTTGGCTGCGTCATCCTGCCGTTGGCGGCGTTGTGCTGTTTACCCGTAACTTCCAGGATATTTCGCAGCTGTCGGGTCTGACTGCTGCAATCAAACAGGCTGGCGGTCGTGACTTGTTAATTTGCGTTGATCATGAGGGTGGGCGTGTACAACGTTTCAGGGACGGTTTTACCCGTCTGCCGCCCGTCGCGGTGTTGGGAAAGATGTACGCAGACTCACCGTCCCATGCCTGTGACTTTGCTTACCGGCATGGCCGCGTTATGGCCGGTGAATTACTGCTTTGCGGCGTTGACCTGAGTTTTGCGCCAGTGTTGGATTTGGGCGCGCGCAGCGTGGTGATCGGTGATCGGGCATTTGCAGCCAACAGTGAAGCAATTATCGCACTGTCCGATGCTTATATCGCGGGTATGCATGATGCCGGCATGGTCGCCACTGGCAAACATTTTCCGGGTCACGGCTCGGTCAGGGCTGACTCACACACCGATGATGTTTGCGATCCGCGGCCACTTGAAGAAATCGAGCAGTTTGATTTAAAGCCATTCGCGGCCCTGAGTGAAAAACTGGACGCGATGATGATGGCGCATGTGCTGTATCCGGAGGTTGATCAGCTTCCTGCCGGTTATTCCCCGTTTTGGATCAAAACCGTTCTGCGTAAGAGACTGGCTTTTAAAGGCACTGTTTTTTCCGATGATCTGGGAATGTATGCCGCGAAAGTGGCTGGCAGTTTGTTGGACCGTGCGCGGGAATCAATATTGGCAGGTTGTGATGCCGTGCTGGTGTGTGATCCGGATGATGTCCGGCAATTATTGGCGGATGCTGATGATTTGTGTATTGATACAGAAATCGCGCTGAAAAGGCTTAAAGGCCGGCTTTCTGCTACCCGTGACGAAATGGAGCGGGTAAGTGAGTGGCGGCAATGGAAAAAATCTATTAATCAATTAGAGTTGGAGCAATCGAAATGGGTATGAGTAACACCCCGGAACCACAAGCTTTACTGGAGAACTCACGGGTTCTTTTTAACCGTGACGAAGTCAGTGCTGCGGTACAGAAAATGGCGGATGAAATTAACGAGTTTTATGGTGACGAACCGGTCATCCTGATTACCGTTTTAACCGGCGCCATTATCCCGGCGGCCTGGTTGGTCACAAGGCTGAAAATGCCGGTGCAAATGGACTTCGTCCACGCAACCCGTTATCGCGGCGGTTTGTACGGTGCAGAACTCGAGTACCGGGTTCCGCCTCGTCTCGACCTGGAAGGAAAGCATGTTCTTATCGTCGACGACATATTTGATGAAGGTAACACGCTGGCAGCCATTAAAGGTTCGGTTGAAAAGCGCAAAGCAGCCACTGTGAAAATGGCTGCCCTGGTACGTAAAGTCCACGATCGCGGGCTGGACAGGGATTATGTCGATTTCATCGGCTTGGATGTGCCGGATGTGTATGTATTCGGGTGCGGCATGGATGCCTACGAGGAATGGCGTCATCTGGATGAGATCCTGGTACTAGAGGACAGCTGATGAGACGCCTGGGTTTGATTGGTGGTACGGGACTTGATCACTGGGGCAAGGCGGTCGGGTTACACCCTGTTAGCACTGCCTATGGTGAGCCGTCAGCAGACCTGGCCGAATATCGCGTTGGTGATGTGCAGTTATTTTTCCTGCCGCGCCATGGCGAGCAACATCAAATTCCGCCGCACGCGGTTAACTATCAGGCCAATATTGATGCCTTCAGGCAGTTACAGGTCGAGGGCATTATGACGGTCAACGCTGTTGGCGGTATCACCGATTCTTATGGTCCGGGCGTACTGGCGGTACCCGACCAGTTGATCGATTACACCTGGGGCAGGGCGCACACTTTCAGCATGACCGCTAATGACAGCTTGCTGCATGCTGACTTTACAGATCCTTTTGAGGGTAATGTGCGTTCCGGGCTGCTTAAAGCTGCTAAAAAAGCAGGAGCAGGGGTTATTGATACCGGATGTATCGGTGTAACCCAGGGACCCAGGCTCGAAACTGCCGCGGAAGTCAGACGCTTGATGCGGGATGGTTGTGACATGGTCGGTATGACCTCCATGCCGGAAGCAGCGCTGGCGCGTGAAGCAGGGCTGGATTATGCCTGTTTGTGTATCAGCGCAAACTGGGCCGCGGGATTAAATGAAGAGCCGTTGACCATGGAAGCCATTGAGGCTACGCTCGCCGATGCCATGGTGATGGTGCGTAAGTTACTCGATACATTATTTGAGGAGTTTTCTAATGTCAGCTGATACCCGTTTCCCACATTTGCTTGCGCCTTTGGACCTGGGTTTTACGACGTTGCGAAACCGTGTGCTGATGGGTTCCATGCATACGGGCCTCGAAGATAGCAAAAAAGATTTCCCAAGACTCGCCACCTATTTTGCCGAGCGCGCTGCGGGTGAGGTGGGTTTGATAGTGACCGGCGGTATCGCACCGGGAATGCGTGGTTCATTGATGCCCCATCCATCCGGTTTGTTCAACCGTTTACAGGTGCCGCGGCATAAACTGGTGGCTTCAGCGGTTCACGATGCCGGTGGTAAAATTTGTATGCAAATTTTGCATGGCGGCCGCTATAGCTATCATCCGATGAGTGTTGCACCCAGCGCGATCAAATCACCGATAACACCCTTTAAACCAAAAGCCTTGTCGGCCAGTGGCGTTGAAAAACAAATTCGTAACTTTGTACGGGCGACAAGACTGGCTCGCGAAGCGGGTTACGACGGCGTTGAAATCATGGGGTCTGAAGGTTATTTCATTAACGAATTCACTACCAATCATGTCAACAAACGCACTGACAAATGGGGCGGCAGCACACGCAACCGTTACCGGATTGCGGAAGAAATTCTCAGCCGTTGCCGCGAAGTGGCAGGTAAGGACTTCATCATCATCTATCGCCTGTCCATGCTGGATCTGTTGCCCGACGGCAATACGTGGGACGAAGTGGTAGAGCAGGCGAAAATGGCGGAAGCCTCGGGTGCAACCATCATCAATACCGGCATCGGTTGGCATGAGGCGCGTATTCCTACCATTGCCACCATGGTCCCGCGCGGTGCCTTTAGCTGGGTGACGGGCCGTATGCGGCCGGAAGTTAATATTCCGGTGGTCACCACCAACCGCATTAATACACCGCAAGTGGCCGAGGATATCCTTGCCCGTGGCGATGCGGACATGGTCTCGATGGCGCGGCCCTTGCTGGCCGATCCGGAGTTTGTCAAAAAAGCCCGTGAAGGCCGACCGGAAGAAATTAATATTTGCATCGCCTGCAATCAGGCCTGTCTTGACCACACTTTCAGCGGCAAGACCTGTTCCTGTCTGGTTAACCCGCGTGCATGCCGTGAAACGGAGTTGAACTATCTGCCGGCAAAAGAAGTAAAAGCGATTGCGGTTGTAGGGGCGGGTCCGGCGGGCCTGGCTTGCGCCACCGTTGCTGCCAGACGCGGGCACCGGGTCAGTCTGTTCGATCGGGCGGACGAAATTGGCGGCCAATTCAATATGGCGAAAAAAATACCGGGCAAGGAAGAGTTCAGCGAAAGCCTTGCCTACTACAGCGTTGAAATTGACAGAAGCGGTGTAGATTTACAGTTGAATACCGACGTGAGCGTGGAAGACCTTGCAGGGTATGATGAAATTGTACTGGCCACCGGGGTTTATCCGCGGAAAATTGATTTGCCAGGCGGTGAGCATGCCAAGGTGGTTTCTTATATTGATGTACTCACTAAACAGGTTGAAATTGGTCAGCGTGTCGCGCTTATTGGTGCGGGTGGTATTGGTTTTGACTTGGCAGAGTTTCTGAGCCATTCAGATGATCACCCGGACAGCGGTCAGTCAACTGAAGCGTTTATGCGCGAGTGGGGCATTGACCAAACGCTGGAAGCCAGGGGCGGGGTTAAAGGTGTTGAGGCACAACCGTCCAAATCGGTACGTGATATTTGGCTGTTACAACGCAGGGCCGGAAAGCCGGGTAAAACACTGGGTAAAACGACAGGCTGGATTCACCGCTTGAGCCTGAAGAAGCGTGGGGTCAATATGTTGGGCGGTGTTACCTATGAACGTGTTGATGATGATGGTTTACATATCAGTGTTGATGGTGAGCATCAGGTGCTGAAGGTTGACCACGTTGTGGTTTGCGCGGGTCAGGTGAGTAACCGTGATCTCGCGGACGCGCTCGAGGAAAAAGGCTTATCGAGCCACGTCATTGGCGGGGCAGAAAAAGCCGCCGAGCTGGATGCCAAGTATGCCATTCGCGAAGGCAGCGAGCTAGCAGCGAGGCTTTAGGGCTTCAGGACGTTCAGGTAGCGGCTTTTGCCGGTGCTTGAGCACCGGCGTATACCCTGATGCGTTAAAGTTTCCTGGGTAGGCTTAAATGCAGAACCAGCCACCCAAGCAGGCCCGAGGCAACGGAACCGCAGATAACGCCAATCTTGAGTGCGGCGTCTTGCGTGACATCGCCATGCTGGAACGCCAGACTGCCGATAAACAAACTCATTGTGAAGCCCACGCCGCATATCAGGGCAATTCCATATAACATCGGCCAGTTTGCGCCTTCAGGTTTTTTCGCCCAACCCAGTGCCACTGCCAGGTAAGTCATGCCGAACACCCCCAGTTGTTTGCCAAAAAACAACCCCAGCACGATGCCTGTCGAAACGGTGCCCAAAACGACATCACTGCTGACTCCCGCAAATGAGACGCCGGCATTGGCAAACGCAAACACGGGCAGCACGCAGTACGCGACCCACGGGTGCAGTATGTGTTCAAGGTGACGTGATGGCGATTGACCATCACTGCCCTTCAGGGGGATAAACGCGGCGACAAGGATTCCTGCCAGAGTTGCATGAACCCCCGACTTAAGCACGAATAGCCAGATGAAAACACCCACAATGAGATAGGCCGCCAGGCTTTGTACGCCCGCCCGGTTCAAGACAAAAAGCACGGCAACGCCCGAGCCTGCCGCCGCCAACGCTGTGCCGCTTAAATCGGCTGAATAAAATATGGCGATGATAATGATCGCGGCAAGGTCATCGAAAATGGCGATGGTTGTCAGGAAAATTTTCAGGCTGGCCGGCACCCGGCTTCCTAGCAAACTGAGTATTGCCAGTGCGAAGGCGATATCAGTGGCCGTGGGGATGGCCCAACCGGAAACACTGTGTGTATCACCACGATTAACCAGCCAGTAAATCAGCGCGGGGACTGCGAGCCCGCCGATTGCAGCCAAGGCAGGTAAAGCGATCTGGTCGGGTTTGGATAGTTCACCATCGGCTACTTCACGCTTTAACTCCAGCCCCACCAGAAGAAAAAATATGGCCATCAGGCCGTCATTTATCCATAGCAACAGGGGCTTACTAACGCCAAAGCCTTCAACCATGATGGTCAGGTTCAGGTTGAGAACACGGTGGTACAAGTCGGCAAGAGGGGAGTTGGCCAACACCAGCGCCGCGACAGCGGCGAGGACCAAAATGATTCCACCGGCGGACTCCAGCCTTAAGAATTCACGCCATGCGTCTTTGCTTGTTAAAAATGTTGTTTTTATCAACTTCTTTCGGGCTCCTATTTCAAACTTGATTGAGTTATTGCAGAATTTGTAAACACGAAATATAATTCACCCAACATTCATTGAACGGTGGTTATCATATGAGTAACTGGACGCTTTTTAGTAACCATGGTCATGTCCTGGTTTGCCTGGCGCGTGACTCCGAAGCCCGCTTGCGTGATGTTGCTGCTGATGTCGGCATCACGGAACGTGCTGTACAAAAAATTGTACGGGATTTACAGGATGGCGACATGCTAAGCGTAAGCAAGCAGGGTCGAAGGAATAGTTATCGTATCCACAAACGGCAATTTTTGCGACATGAACTTGAAGCACATTGCACTCTAGGCGATATTATTAATGTGCTTAAAAACAAAGATGAGCTTGCACCCGCAAAGGCAGCGGCGGTAACCCGGCCTAAATCCGGGGCCTCATCATTTTCAAATCAGCCTGCGGTGACTAAGCCGAAAAAAGAGTCCGAAACCATAAAGGCTCAAGTGCAGACCACCGCAGATGTTACGCCGGTGGCGTCCAAGCCCGTCAAGTCCGAGCCAGCAAAGCCCGAGCCAGCAAAGCCCGAGCCGGCAAAGCCCGAGCCAGCAAAGCCCGAGCCAGCAAAGCCCGAGCCAGCAAAACCAGGCCCGGCAAAGCCCGAACCAGTAGAGTCCGACGTACCCGCAAGCATCGAAAAACAACAGGGGTTATTGTTTTAAAGACCCGCTGGCACCGACATGGAGGCTTTAGTGATGAAGAAAAAAACATGGATGATTTATGGTGCCAATGGGTACACAGGTCAACTTATTGTTAAAGAGGCCCAAAAGAGGGGTTTGAAGCCATTACTCGCGGGCCGCAATGACGAAAGCATCGCCGCGATGGCTGCCGCCACTGGTTTTGACAGTGTTGTTTTTGAACTTGAGGACAAGGTAGCGTTGCACAAGGCCTTGGACGGCGTCTCCATCGTTCTGCATTGTGCCGGTCCATTCTCTGCGACCAGTCAGCCGATGATAGAAGCCTGCCTGGAAAAAGGCTGCCACTATCTGGATATTACCGGCGAAATAAGTGTGTTTGCGAATGCCCACCGGCAGTCTGACGAGGCCAGGTTGGCTGATGTTGTCTTAATGCCCGGGGTTGGCTTTGATGTTGTTCCTACGGATTGCCTGGCCGCCACACTGGTCAAGGCTTTGCCGGCTGCCACGACATTGACGCTGGCATTTGAAGCAAGTGGCGCCATGAGCCCGGGTACCGCAAAAACCAGCGTAGAAGGTTTGGCTGGTGGTGGTTGTGTGCGTACTGACGGCAAGCTGAAATGGGTGCCGCTGGCGTGGAAGACACGTGAAATACCGTTTAAACATGGCAAGCGGCTCGCGGTCACCATTCCGTGGGGGGATGTATTTACAGCCTATATCAGCACCGGTATCGCTTCTGTTGAGGTTTACATGTCAGTAAAACCTTCAACCCTGCTGGGTATGAAACGCTTGCGAATGGTAAGACCACTGCTCGCCATGCAGTGGGTGCAAAACGTGATGAAACGCCGAATTGAAAAGTCGATTACCGGCCCGGAGTTTGGCGAACGGCAGAATTCAAAAATGGAATTGTGGGGTGAGGTCAAAAGCGCTGATGGCCGCGAGGTGTCGGCGACCATGACAACTCCGGATGGTTACGATGTCACGGTATGGGCCAGTCTGGGAATTGTCGAATATCTGCTAACACATGATGTCGAGGGCGGCTTTTATACCCCCTCAATGCTCATGGGGCCAGACTATGCTGCCAGCCTGCCGGGTGTAAGCATCAATATTAAATCTTAGTGATGCGAACCTGACCGCGACTGGAGTCACGCAGCCCCGTTGCCAGCTTGCCGTAATCAGCTTCGCGGCAACGAATTTTCAGCGTCAGCCCTTCATTGTCATATGCTTCATCGAGTTTTTCTGACGAGAACTGTTCCAACAGACCGTGTATGGTGGCAGCCCACTCAAAACTCGACTTGATGATGTACTCCTGCATGGGGAAAAGCGTTATTACGCCGGCCCTGTCGAGGCATTTAGCGGTCGTGCCCGAATAGGCCCGGACCAAACCGCCCGCGCCAAGTTTGATGCCACCGTAGTAGCGGGTAACCACCACCATGACATTTTCCAGTTCGCGGCGTTCGATAACATTCAGCATGGGGCGTCCCGCCGTTCCAGAAGGCTCACCATCGTCACTTGAACGCACCTGAAAATTGACCCGCCAAGCCCAGCAATTGTGGGTGGCCTGCGGATCAATGACAGACTCGTAAAAATCCAGCGATTCGGCCTGTGAAGTCACACGGGCCGCGTGTCCTATAAAGCGGCTTTTTTTGATAACTTCTTCAAATGAAGCAGGGGTCTTTAGTGTCAGCATCAGTTCTTGAGTTCACTCGGTAGCGGGTAGTCCGGGTAGGTTGTTTTGAACAACTCCAGCGCCTTTATCCAGTTGCTGTCACCATCGTGTTTTAACTTAATGATGGCAAGCAATTGTTGTTCTGCGGTTTGTTCAACCTGCTGCCCTGCGGTCGTTTTCAGCGTGGTGTCATCGACCGCCTGTTCCATTGCGGCAGTCTGCGGGGTTTGATTTCTTCGCGCAGTTACGGAAATATTTTCTCCCGGCGTGGTTTCATCAGACGCACGTTTTTCAGGCAATATTTCATTGACAACGATGTCACTTTCATCGGCCAGTGACGGGCTGGGTCGGCTCTGCTGAGCTTGCATGGTGCGTAAAGACTTGGCGGGCGCAACCTGCTGGCGGGTCTCTTCCTTTAACTCCAGGCTCAACTCATTAAGGTTGCTAATCTTTGCGCGCCTTTCAACGGATAGGTCATTGGTGACGTTACCGCGTGTTTCAAAGCCGTTCATCATTTCCTGATTAAGCGTCTCGGATTCGCGTTGGTTCAGAATAATGGAAAACGCCAATATAAATACCGCAGTGGTGGTCAAGCCGTGTAACCAGCCAAATTTCATCCAGTGAGGCTTTTTTTCTACTGCCCGGTGGGCACTGTTCAGGATGGCCTGATCCAGCAGGTCCGGTGGTTCGTCGGCATCCAGTTGTTGATAGACGTCTCTGATATGATCCAGGTCGTCTGAATACGGCGTGTTTCCACCCTTGTTTTGAATACTGTTCATACAACCAGATTCCGTTTAAGTTTATCGACCGCGTACCGCAAGCGGCTTTTAACAGTTTCTCTGCTGACGCCGGTAATTCTCGCAATTTCCTCCATTTTGAGTCCGGATTCAAGTTTCAGCAGTAAAGTGTTTCTTTGGTCCACGGGCAGGGCGGTAATGCCGGCGCGTAACATGGCGCTTTGCTCACCGTCGATTAAACCTTGTTCGGGGCCGTTTCCAGGTTCGGTCAGCGCCCCGATTTCATTATTGTCCGCAGGCTTCACACGCCGGTAATGATCAACCAGGTGGTTGTGCGCTATGCGGTACATCCACGCGGTGAATGGTGCAGCAGGCTTGTAACTCCGCCGCGCCTTGATAATCTTTTCCCAGGCGCCCTGATACAGGTCATTGGCGGTCGTGATGTCATTGACGTGACGCTGGAAGTAACGGTACAGCCCGTTGCGGTGACGGGTATAGAGTTGATCGAAAGCGTGTGCATCACCTTTCGCGTAACGTTGCATCAACTGCTCGTCGCTTGTCTCCCGCATGAAGTTAGCGTAGCTGATTGGAACCAGCGCGCCAAGTGGTTAAAGCCGTCGTGCCCGGGTTACCCAACGGCAGACAATCAGCCGACCCAATTGACCGTTGGAAAATGTCATGATCTCGGCGTGCACGGCATGGCGTAAAAGTGAAAATACCCCCGCTTTCGCGGGGGCAAGGGTCGGGTCGGCAGGTTGGTCGTGCGCGTGGGACCGTTTGATCATCAATCATGCAGTGCAACGCTGTCTGTTTTGGTCAGTGTTCCCGCCAGTTCAACCAGTTGCATGAATTCGCTGCGATAACCATGGGGATCACTGCCCCTGGACTGCCGGGCCAGTTGTGCAATGTCGTCATAGTGATAGTCCCCAAGGTACTTGCCGCCGCGTAACTTCTGCCCGAAAGCGGCAACCGCGGCAGCAAAATTGAAGTTTGCGTCAACCTGAGTGCTTCGGGCATTGTGCATAATGGGTGATTCGATCAATTGTGAAGTGTTTTCATTGGGCAGTTTATAGCGAATGCGCAGGTGAGCGAGTTCGTTAGTGAAGTCAGCATCGGGTTCCGCGTTAACGGCTGCGTGAGAGCGATAGCGGCGTGGCGGCAAACGTTGTCCACTGCTCCCGGCGAGGCTAATTTCATACAAAGCTGTGACCCGGTGCCCGGCACCAATTTCACCGGCGTCTACCTTGTCATTGGCAAAGTCTTCTTCATTAAGAACGCGATTGTCATAGCCGATTAAACGGTATTCGGATACTTGATCCGGGTTGAATTCAAGCTGAATTTTCACGTCCTTGGCAATGGTCAGAAGGGTGGATGAAAGCTCGTCACTTAGAACTTTTTTGGCTTCATGCAGACGGTCGATATAAGCGTAGTTGCCGTTGCCTTCGTCTGCCAGTTGCTCTAATAGGTGGTCGTTGTAATTGCCGCTGCCAAAGCCGAGCGTGGTCAGCGCAATGCCTGCGTCACGTTTGCGTTGGATCAGGTCAATCAGTTCTTCGGTGCTGGCAAGTCCGACATTAAAGTCGCCATCGGTGGCCAGAATAACGCGGTTAATACCATTTTTGATAAAACCCTGTTGGGCCATCTGGTAAGCCAACTGTATGCCCGCAGCGCCATTGGTGGAGCCACCAGCGCTTAGCTGCTGCAAGGCGGTCAGGATGTCAGCTTTACGGTTGCCGTGCGTAGGCGGCAGCACCACACCTGACGCGCCTGCGTAGACCACCATGCTGATGCTGTCACGCGCATCCAGTTGACCAACCAGCATGCTCAGCGCTTGCTGCAATAGCGGCAGTTTATCGGCAGAGTTCATAGAGCCGGATACATCGATCAGGAAGACCAGGTTGGATGGCGGCAGTTGCGATTTGGGCACCTCATAGCCCTGGATGCCGATACGCAACAAGCGGGTGTCCGGGTTCCACGGTGTGGGCGCCATTGCCGTGCTGACCTGAAATGGTTGTTGTTGGTTTTGGGGTGACGGGTAGTCGTAACCGAAGTAGTTGATAAATTCCTCCACCCTGACCGCGTCCTCGGGCGGTAACTGGCCCTGGTTAAGCCAGCGGCGCATATTGGAGTAAGCCCCGCTATCCACGTCGATCGAAAAAGTTGATACGGGGTCACTTGCCACACGCATCACGTTCTGACTTTCAGGGTGCTGGTAATTTTCCCGGTAGAGCGGTTCATAGCCGTGTCGAAGACTGTTTTGTATAAGACCCGCAGATGCCACTGACGCCGGGTGGCGGCTCTGCTGCATGACCATCATCTGTCCATTTGCGGCATGTTTTGCCACCGCTGTGGTGTCCTGTTCAGTGACCTGTAAAAGTCTGTCGCGACGTAAAACGACCGCTGTGTTTCCTTGCATTTTTTCTTCCAACGGCATGGTGGTTGGCACAGCCGTCTGGCCGCTGTTGCCAGTCTGGTCGGTCAACTCTCTGATGTGTACCTCTGCCTTGCCTTGCGGTGACGGGTCGGCAGCAACCTGCGCGTCCTCGTTTTTTTCGACGGCACAGGCGGTCAGTAAAGTGATGTAAAGCGTGACTAAAAACGTCTGGAATTTCATTTTTCACTCCTGTTTTAACGGAAAACTTCAATGCGTACCTGTTCTATACGCACCGGGGAGTAAAAAGGGGTTAATTAGTAATACGGCAACAACTCAGCTGCGCACTGCAATGCACAGACTCACAAATTATTATGCGAAGGGGGGCTATTTATCCGGCAGGGACGTGTCGTTTACTTCGTCGGTGCTGGAAAGTATTTGGCCGTCATTCAATTGCGTGATCAACTTTTGGTTTGGCTTGACGTCAACAATGGAGCTGATAGCTGTTCCGGACTGTGCGTCGGTAACAATGGCATATCCACGGGCGAGGGTGGGCAGGGGGCTAACGGCATTCAGTGTGCGGGCCAAATCCTGAAGAACTCGTCTTCGCTCCGGTACGATACGTTTACCAGCAGGCAGCAAGCGGTGGCGGGCCAGCTCCTGCAGACGTTGACGGCGTTGCGGAATGATGCGGGTGCCGGCGAGCAACAGACGTTGCCGTGCCTGTTGCAGGTTTTTGCTAAATTGCTGCAGACGTTGTCCCGGGTGCTGTTGCCGTAAACGGTGTGTCAGGTGGTCAAGTTTCTGCGACGCCCGCTGCATCACATATATGCTGCGTCGTTGTAAACGGTTGCGAAGTACGTCCAGACCTTGTCTGAGGGCGCGTTCGTCAGGTGAAATCAGTTCTGCCGCGGCGGACGGTGTCGGTGCCCGTAAATCCGCTACAAAATCACTGATGCTGAAGTCGATTTCATGCCCCACTGCGGAAACCACCGGGATGGTTGAGGCAAAAATAGCCCTTGCGACCGTCTCTTCATTGAAGGCCCAAAGATCTTCTAATGAGCCTCCGCCGCGGCCGGTCACAATGACATCTGCCCAGTTGTGTTCATTGGCAGCGTCCAGTGCGTCCACGATGGCAGGCGCTGCCTCATTGCCTTGTACCGGTACGCCGTAGACGCGTACGTGAGCCAGCGGCCAGCGGCGTTTCAGGACGTTTAGAATATCGCGTAAAGCGGCACCGGATGGGGATGTGATGACAGCCACGCGCATAGGGTAGGCCGGCAGTGGCTTTTTGAGCGCCTCATCAAACAGGCCCTCAGCCGCCAGGCTGTTTTTAAGCAATTCAAACTTTGCCCTTAACAATCCTTCACCGGCGCGAATCAGAGAGTCTGCTATCAGTTGGTAGTTGCCGCGTGCCTCATACAGGCTGACCCGGCCGCGCGCCCTGACAAGCATGCCGTTTTCGGGTTTGAACCCTATGCCGTACGCATTTGATCGGAACAGGGCGCAGCTGATTTGCGCCTTGTTATCCTTTAGTGAGAAATACAGATGTCCGGATGAGGGTTTGCTCAGGTTCGAAATTTCACCCTCGATCCAGATGCGCCCGAAGCCCGCCTCGAGATGCAGTCTGGCTTCATGGTTCAGTTCGCTGGGGGTATAAACATCACCCGCCGGATTGTTCTGTTGAAGGTCTTCCGATTCCATCAGCAGATGATAAACTGATGCGCTTCATCTGTCCTGCCTGAAATGAGCCGGAGTACCCTAGTGTTTAAAAAAATAATATTTTTACTTGTCACGCTGATATGCGGTGCCTGCAATGTAGAGGCGCCGCCACAATCCGGGTTGTCGGTGCCGGCAGTTGCCGCGCGGCCGGAACCTGTCGAAAAAGTACTGATACACAACGCGCACATTTACACGATGGATAGCAGTTCCCCTGAGGCAGACGCAATGTTGTTTGACCGCTCGGGCAAAATTATTAAAGTTGGCGCGGGGCAAGCGCTTATGGATGCTTACCCCGGCGCCAGCAGTATTGATCTGCAAGGCAAAACGGTTATTCCAGGTCTGATTGACTCACACGCCCACCTCTACGGACTGGCTATCAGTTTTAGCCAGGCACAACTACGCGATACGAAGAGTAAAGAAGAGGTTATTCAAAAGCTGCGCGAGCATGTCAAAAACCTGTCCGATGGTGATTGGTTGCTTGGCGGCGGTTGGGACCAAAATGACTGGCCTGAAAGCGTGTTTCCAAGCCGGCAGGACCTCGATAGCGAGTTTCCTGATCGTCCGGTCTGGTTGGGTCGCATTGACGGTCATGCCGGTTGGGCCAACAGCGCTGCCCTGGCGATGGCTGATCTGGACTTGACCGGAGACTGGCAACCACAGGGCGGTTTTATCCACAGGGATACAAACGGCCAGGCGACCGGTATTTTGATTGATGGCGCGATGTCACTGGTAGAGAAAGTTGTGCCGCCCATTTCAAGTGAACTGCTACAGGTGTCATTGGACCTCGCGTTACAGAAAATGGTGAGCCTGGGGCTGACCGGTGTGCATGAAATGGGCGTCAACCGGTCTGTGCTCGAACTCTATCAGCAGCGTATCAGGGAAGGGCGGTTACCAACCCGTGTCTACGCCTTCGCTGATGGCGTGGGTGATACCCTCGACTGGTTATGTGAAAACGGTGCGCTGGATGACGCCTCAGGGCGTCTGTATATGCGCGCAGTCAAAATGTACATCGATGGGGCAATGGGCAGTCGTGGTGCCGCATTGCTGGCAGATTATGCCGATGCTGACGGCAACACGGGTCTTTTGTTTATGTCGCCCGATGCGCTTGGAAGTGGTATCGGTAAGGCTTTTGGCTGTGGTCTGCAGGTTGGCGTACATGCCATTGGTGATCGCGGCAACCGCGTGGCGCTGGACGCGCTTGAGGCCAGCATCGAAAGTTACCCGGACAACCCTGGTCGGCATCGTGTTGAACACGCACAAACGCTCACCGGCCCGGATATTTCCAGATTTTCTCAGCTGAACGTCATCGCCGCCATGCAACCCACGCATGCCACCAGCGATATGTATTGGATTGGGCAGAGATTAGGGCCTGAACGTGTGTTGTTTGCGTATGCCTGGCGCTCATTGTTGGACAGTGGCGCGCGACTGGCCCTGGGCTCCGACTTTCCAGTAGAGCAGGTCAACCCCATGCTGGGGATTTATGCAGCGGTCACCCGTCAGGATCTGGACGGCTGGCCGCCGGGCGGTTGGTATCCTAAGCAAAACCTGAGTCGGGAAG
>UPTN01000483.1_pt1 | contig 20763 bp, 16 predicted proteins | sample 2160111 | NCBI WGS metagenome assembly UPTN01 (sample SAMN06265058, study PRJEB28932) | marine metagenome | isolation source: Columbia River Estuary | place: USA:Columbia River Estuary, USA | collected 2014-05-05
GTATTGGTAAAGAAGGTGCTGTATTTACCGATTGGTATTCACAGCAATCATGTACCGCTGGTAGAGCTGCATTTATTTTAGGACAACATCCATTCAGAACAGGTTTGTTAACTATTGGGATGCCAGGTGCAGAACAAGGTGTTAAAGCAAACCAACCGACAATTGCAGAATTACTCAAAGGACAAGGATATACGTCTGGTCAATTTGGTAAAAATCACTTAGGTGATCGTGATGAACATTTACCAACTAATCATGGATTTGATGAATTTTATGGTAATTTATATCACTTAAATGCAGAAGAAGAGCCTGAAACTTATTATTACCCGAAAAATAAAGAATTTCATGAAAAATTTGGACCAAGAGGTGTAATTCATTCGTATTCTGATGGTAAAATAGAAGATACAGGGCCAATGACAAGAAAGCGTATGGAGACTGCAGATGATGAATTTACAGATGCAGCTATTAAATTTATAGAAAAAGCACACGCAGCTGGGCAACCGTTTTTTGTTTGGTTAAGTGCTACAAGAATGCACGTATGGACGCACCTAAAAGAAGAAAGTGTTGGTGTTACAGGTATTGGTCTTTATCCTGATGGGATGGTAGAACACGATAAATCTATTGGTACGGTTTTAGCAAAATTAGACGAATTAGGAATCATAGATAATACAATTATCATGTATTCTACAGATAATGGAGCAGAAAAATTTACATGGCCTGACGGTGGAACTACACCTTTTGCTGGTGAAAAAGGTTCAACTTGGGAAGGTGGTTTTAGAGCACCAGCTGTTATTAGATGGCCAGGAGTAATTAAGCCAGGTACTATTAATAATGGTATTCATTCTCATGAAGATATGATGCCTACATTGTTAGCAGCAGCAGGAGTTCCTGATGTTAAAGAAAAATTGTTAACAGGTTACACGTCAGCTGGAAAAACGTTTAAAGCTCATTTAGACGGCTATAATATGATGGACTCTTGGAAAAATGGAACAGAATCTCCAAGAAAAGAAATCTTTTATTTTGATGCTGGAGGAAACTTAAATGCACTTAGGTATCAAGATTGGAAAATTCATTTTGCATTAATGGAAGGTGCAATTAATGAAGGTTACAGAAAAACACCGTCTTGGCCAGTTGTTATTAATTTAAGAGCTGATCCTTTTGAAGTGTCATGGAAATCTTCAATGTACACAAGATGGTACGGAGATAATATGTGGCTATTTGTACCAGCTCAACAATTTGTTGGTGAATTTCTACAAACATTTAAAGATTTCCCGCCTGTGGCTGGAGGATCTTTAGGTGTAGATAAAGTAGTAGAAACGCTAGGAAAAAGACCTCAAAATTAGGAACAAGTTGATTAATAAATAAAAAATAGCAGCTTTAATGACTTCCTTTATAGCTGCTATTTTATATCTACACATAAAATGAAAAGATTATTAAGTTTTGCAATTATTTTATTAGTGCTTGTTTCTTGTAAAGAGCAAGTGAACACTAAGGAAGAAATAACAACAACGATTGATAAAATTACAGACCCTCTGCCATCCTGGAACGAAGGAGCAACCAAACAATCCATAATGGATTATGTTAATGGAGCAACTACTGAGGGGAGCGCTAGTTTTATTCCAGTTTCAGACAGAATAGCCACCTTTGATAATGATGGTAATTTATGGTCAGAGCAGCCAGCTTATTTTCAATTATTCTTTGCGATGGATCGTATAAAAGCATTGGCATCAGAACATCCTGAATGGAAAACGACACAACCTTATCAGTCTGTACTCGAAAATGATATGGCGAAATTAATGAGTTTTGGAGAACATGGACTTATTGAAATTGTAATGGCTACGCATGGCGGAAATACGGTTAAAGAATTTGAACAAATAGTAAAAGATTGGCTAGCTACTGCAAAACATCCGCGTTTTGATAGACCATATACAGATTTAGTGTATCAGCCTATGTTAGAATTAATTAACTATATGAAAGCAAATGATTTTAAAGCATTCATAGTTTCTGGAGGAGGTATTGAGTTCATGCGCCCCTGGGTTGAAGGTGTTTATGGCATACCAAAAGATCAAGTTATAGGCAGTAGTATCAAAACTAAGTATGATTATAATGACGGAAATCCAGTAATTAGAAGATTACCTGAATTAAATTTCATTGATGACAAAGAAGGTAAGCCAGAAGGAATTAATCAGTTTATTGGTAGAAAACCTGTATTTGCTTCAGGAAATTCTGATGGTGATTTACAAATGATGAGATGGGCAGATTCAAATAACTATTCTTCTTTCCAATTGTATGTACATCATACAGATTCTATAAGAGAATGGGCCTATGATCGTAAATCTTCAATTGGGAGATTAGATAAAGGACTTGATGAAGCTAACGAAAAGGGTTGGACTGTTATTGATATGAAAAAAGACTGGAAAGTGGTCTATCCATTTGAATTGAAGTAATTATGGACTAATTATTGGGATTATCTAGATTATAATAAGTTTAATACAATTGACAACAAATGTGTTAGTTTTTAATCGCGATGTTTAGCTTTTGAAATGTCCTTTAAATAGCCTGACTAGTATTACTTATGTGATTTTATAACATTAGTAAACGGTTACAAAACAAATAAAAAAGAATGAAAAAAATACAACAATATCTAATATTGGCAGTAGTTTTGTTTAGTAGTTTGATAATGAATGGTCAAGAAGAAAAAGAAGAAGCACATTCTGAAAAGACTGAGCATGCTGAGCATTCTGAACATGCTGAAGAGTTTAAACGACATTCATTATCTTTATTCATAGCACATAGTTTTATAAGTCAAGGAGTAACTAGTGGTAAAAGAGATTGGTTAATCGTGCCTTCATTTGCTCTGAATTATAATTATAGTTTCAGTCATAAATGGGCACTCGGTTTACATACAGATTTAATTGTTGAAGATTTTGTTATAGAACAAGAAGGTTCTGACGAGGAGGTTTTAGAGCGGGAATTTCCCTTTTCTGCACTTTTAGTTGGTTCTCATAAGCTAACAAAAAATTTCGGAATTGCCTTTGGCTTTGGTATAGAATGGGAAACCACCAAAAGTTTTGCCGTTGCTCGATTTGGAGTAGATTACGGTATAGAAATCCCATCTAGAGAATTGGAAGTTATTTTTGCACTAAATTATGATATTATCGTTAATGCATATGATAGTTTTAACCTTGGTTTTGGAATAGCTAAAAAGTTCTAATTCTAGTATTGATGTTATCGATGTTTTGATTAATTTGCAGGTAAATTAATAGTAGAATTAAATAGAACAATTATTAATAAATTCATACTCCTATTGTTAATTAGTGTCCCAATTTGCGCGATTTCGCAGAATGGTAAGGCTGTTATTGACTCTATTTTAGTGCGAAATCAGGATAGTGTAAAAATTAAAAAAGTTAATTTTAGCGGATATCCATATGCGTTTTATTCACCTGAAACTCAAGCTGCTTTTGGAGCTGGGGGAATATTTCTTTTTTACACAAAAAGTAAATCGAAGAACTTAAGACCTTCAAAAATTGGATTTGGTGCGCATTATACAACCAATAAGCAATATAAGTTTTCAATGAGTCCAAGTATTTATTTCAACTCTAATAATTTGGTTGTTAACATGCCACTTTCATTTGGGTATACATTAGATAAATTTTGGGGAATTGGAAATACAACTAAAGAAACAGGAACCGAGGAATATTTTAGGCAGGATTTAAATTTTCAATTAGAAATACAAGTACCACCGCTTCTGTTTTTCGCTGATCTCTCAGGATTTATTTTTGAGTATAAAAACACGGCTATTGTTGAAGCCAAGGAGAACGAATTCATCAATAATGAAACGGTTAATGGGTTTGAAGGTGGCGATGTCTATGGTCTAGGTGTGAATTTGATATGGGACAGGCGTGATAATTTATTTTATCCAACCACTGGCCATTATCAATATATTAAGTTTATTGTGTATCCAGAACCTAGTGATTATGTTTATACCACGTTTGAACTAGATGTTAGAATTTATAAAAAATTACTTAAGAACCAAGTCTTGGCGACTAATCTATATTTGAAAAGTGTAGGAGGGAATGCTCCGTTTTATGAATTGGCAGCATTAGGAGGTCGCAATAGAATGAGAGGGTATTTCCAAGGACGCTACAGAGATCGAAACTATATAACCTTTCAGTCTGAATTAAGACAATATTTTACTGAAAGATTTGGCTTTGTAGTCTTTGGAGGATTTGGTGATGTTGGAGAAGATTTGACAGATTTAAACTTAAAGAGATTAAAATATAGTATAGGAGGAGGGTTACGTTACCTCTTCAATAAAAAAGAAAACGTAAATTTAAGAATGGATATTGCCTTTGGAAGAGATGGAAATACCGGAGTGTATTTTGGAATCGAAGAGGCGTTTTAATATAGTATAGAATTGAAATAAAAATGAAAAACAGAAAAAGAATCTTAATGGAAATAAGTTATAAAAATTACTGTTGTAATGGGCTGTTAGCTTTTTTTCTGATAAGTATAGTTTCGTGCAATAAAAATGCGAAGAATGATTCATTAGAAACCCAGAATAAAGAGAAGATTTCTATTGACTGCGTAGTGCCTAAAAACAACGAAATCGTTCCTACAGATTTAGACACTAAATTATTAATGGCTGTTTCTGAAATCAAAGAAGACTCTAATTTAGCAAATGATACGTCCGGAATGGTAAAAATACCAGGAGGTATATTTGAAATGGGTGGTGATGCACCAGAAGGTTTTGAAAATATGCCCAAGACAGCGCTTCCTCAAGGTGACGAACTCCCAAAACATCCTGTACAAGTGGATGATTTTTGGATGGATACACATGAAGTCACAAATGCACAATTTGAGGCATTTGTAATTGCAACGGGTTACATTACAGTAGCTGAAAAACCAGTAGATTGGGAAGAATTAAAAAAACAATTACCTCCAGGAACACCGAAACCTCCGGAAGAGAACTTGTTGCCAGCGTCGCTCGTGTTTTCTTATGCTCCAAAAGGTGCGTCAAGAGATAACCTTGGTAATTGGTGGTCATCACAACCAGAAGTGAACTGGAAACAGCCTCAAGGCCCAGGTAGCTCAATTAAAGGAAAGGAAAATCATCCCGTAATTCACGTATCTTGGTATGATGCACAAGCCTATGCAAAATGGGCAGGAAAACGCTTACCAACAGAAGCCGAATGGGAATATGCTATGCGTGGTGGCTTAAAAAATGCAATGTACCCATGGGGAAATGATAAAACTAGTCAAGGGCGTCATAATGCAAACCATCTGCAAGGAGAATTTCCATATTCTAATACAGTAGCTGATGGTTTTGAACGAACGGCTCCAGTTAAATCATTCCCTCCAAATGGCTATGGCCTATACGATATGGCAGGTAATGTTTGGGAGTGGACGAATGATTGGTATAGCGCCATTTATTATTTAAAATTGAAAGAGCAAAACGAAATTGCTTTGAACCCAATTGGACCTTCAGCTTCATTTGAAGCATATGGTGGTTTTGAAAAACGAAAAGCTATACGTGGCGGTTCTTTTCTATGTCATGACGATTGGTGTTCAGGATATAGGAATTCAAGAAGAATGCGAAATACGCCAGATACATCAATGGAACATGTAGGATTTCGTTGTGTAAGAGGTAATATTGAATAAATAAGCCAAAACATATATTTAAATGATCACAGACATCAACTAATACTCATAATCAATTATGACACCATTTGAATCAATTACGCAATTAAAAAAACAAATGTCAGAAGCTATTATTGGGCAAGAAAATTTGATAAACCGAATCGTCTTAGTCTTACTCGCCGATGGTAACATGCTACTCGAAAGTGTACCGGGTTTGGCAAAAACAAGAGCTATTAAATCTTTAGCAAAAAATTTAGACTGCGGTTTAAGTCGCATTCAATTTACTCCTGATTTATTACCTTCAGATGTTACAGGTACTGAAATTTATCTCCCAGATGGTAATGAGAAATTTGTGTTTCAAAAAGGACCAATTTTTAGTAATCTAATTCTTGCTGATGAGATAAATAGAGCGCCTGCGAAAGTCCAATCTTCTCTATTAGAAGCTATGGAAGAACGTCAGGTTACCGTTGCTGGAAAAACCCATCAAATGGAAAAATTATTTATGGTCATGGCAACCCAGAACCCGATTGAACAAGAAGGTACTTATCCATTACCAGAGGCTCAAATGGATCGATTTCTTTTGCATACCATAATTGATTATCCTGATGATGTTTCTGAACTCGAAATTATGCGACTTAATAAGGCTGAGTCAACCCAACACAAAGTTAAAACATCAAAGAATACGATCTCTCAGCAAGTTGTTTTTGATGCTCGAGAAGAAATTGCCAAAATTAAAGTAGCGGAAAATGTCGAAAAATATATTGTAAGTCTAATATCAGCAACGCGATACCCTGAAAAATTTGATGAAGAGCTAGCAAAATTAATTGAATTTGGTGCCAGTCCAAGAGGAACTATTGGATTAGAACGGTGCAGTAGAGTTAATGCTTGGATGCAAAATAGAAATTTTGTAACACCTGATGATGTTCAGGAAGTTATTAAAGATGTGTTACGTCACCGCATCGCATTAAGTTACAAGGCACGTGCAGAGGGCGTTTCTGTCGATACAATTATTGATAAATTAATTCAAGTAGTAGCTGTTGTAGGATAACTAATGGATGTTAACGTATAAATGATTATATGACGGCCGGAAATAAAAATTCTAATATATTCCTCACTCTAGATCATCTTTTAGAGTTAGAGCGATTTAGTACGTCCTTAAATTTAAAGGCAGGAAAACAAAAATCGAATAGCGTGTTGTCTGGAAATTATGCTTCGAAATTAAGGGGTAGAGGCTTAGATTTTGAAGAAGCTAGGCCTTATATAATGGGTGATGATATTCGAAATATAGATTGGAAAACTACGGCAAAAACAGGAAAAACACATACCAAGGTGTTTACTGAAGAAAAAGAAAAACCTGCATTTATTTTTGTTGATCAATCAGAATCTATGGGCTTTGGATCTCAGCATAAAACCAAATCCGTCGTTGCCGGAGAATTGGCAGCAATCTTTGCTCATAAGATCAAAAAAAGTGGTGATAGAATTGGTGGAATGATTTATTCTGGAGAAGATTATGATTTAGTCACGCCAAAAAGAGACACTAAAAATATCATTCATTTTTTACAAAAGATAGTGTTGGCAAATCAACAGATATATGACCAAAAGCCTTTTGATTTCGAATTATCATTAACAGAAATCATGAGTAGGTTGCACCATATTATTACTCATGATTATCTAGTTTTTATTATTAGCGATTTTCATAGGTACAATGACAATGTATTACAATACGTAAATCAGCTTGCATTGCACAATGATGTTGTTTTAATAAAAGTTTATGACCCATTTGAAGAACAACTTCCATCAAATAAAATTGTTCTTTCTGATAAGGAACGTCAAATAAGTATCGATGGTAAAAACAAAAATTTGCAAAAAGATATACGCGTTGATTTTGAATCCAATTATAAAAGTTTTAAATCAAAACTGGGAATGCTAGGGACTACTATATTTAAAATTAATACAGTAGATTCAGTCGAAGATCAATTGATGGAATTATTTAATAATTATAAAGAGTAAATGCAAAACGAACCGACGAATGCGCCCAATGAGACGATTGAATTAGGAGCTTTACTTGAAGCAAGTCCTGTGACGTTCTCATTTGATACCATTGGTTGGAAAATCCTTTTTGGAATTATAGTATTGCTAACGATAATATTGATATATAAATATTACAGATCCTATAAGAAGAACGTATACAGGCGTGAAGCTGTTCGAAAAATAAATCAGATAGCAGAAATGCATCAAAGTAACCATGTGTCACTTATTTTAGAAGTAATGTTTCAGTTAAAACAAACAGCATTACAAACTTATAGTAGATCAGAAGTTGCTTCTTTAAAGGGAGCAGAATGGCTTCGTTTTTTAGATGAAAAAGGAAAAACAAATCATTTTTTAAAGGATGAAAATAGTATCACTCAAGCACTTTATGAGAATCAATTAGATGAAGGGTACGAATTTAGTGGTAATACATTTGTCAAATCAAGTATAAAATGGATTAATACACATGCCTGAAAATTTTCATATACTTTATCCATATGTTGCCTTTTTGGTACCATTACCTATTTTAATCTATTGGTTATTACCTGCGATAAAAAATAGAACCTCGGCTTTGGTATATCCTTATTTTCAACGTACTGCGGTAGTTTCTAAAAATAAACCTCAAAAAGCTGCTCATATCAAAAAGAAAAGCTGGTTTTCATTTGTGGTATTGTTTAGCATTTGGTTATTGTTATTAGCAGCCTTAGCTGCGCCTGAATTAGTTGGTAAGCCTGAAAAAACAATTAAAACGTCACGTAATTTTTTGATTCTTGCCGATTTGTCTTTCAGTATGGCAGTTAAGGATTGGGTTATAGATAGTAAAAGTACGACGCGATGGAATGCTGTTAAAAGTATTATGCAAGATTTTATCATTGAACGAAAGAGTGATAAAATGGGACTTGTATTTTTTGGGAGTAACGCTTATATACAAGCACCTTTTACTACGGATTTGAAGGTGGTACAAACGATGATGGATGAGGCTGATGTAGGTATGGCTGGGCAAATGACCAATATTGGTAAAGCAATTATAAAAGGGATGGATATGTTTGAGCGTGACTCCATACCAACTAAAGTAATGTTGCTTCTAACAGATGGTGTTGATGCTGGAACAAGTATTGCTCCTTTAGATGCTGCTACAATAGCAAAAGAAAATGGTGTAATTATTTACACTGTTGGAATTGGAAATCCAGGAAGCAGTTCCTCTGATTTGGATGAACGAACACTTACTGAAATTGCTTCGCTAACTAATGGAAAATACTTTCTAGCTAAAGATTCTGAAGCACTTAAGAATATATATGAAGAATTGGAATTACTAGAACCAGTTGAATATGAAGAGGAAAGCTATGTGCCAAAAACACTATTGTATTATTATCCGCTTGGGCTGGCATTAGTTTTGGGTTTTATAGCGGTTCTAGTAAATACTATACTGCAAATTGTTAAACGATTTCGTAACAGTCAATGATAGAAAAAATTAAACATATTGACTGGGAAAAATTTCACTTTCTGAGGGCTGAATACCTTGAGTTGCTTTGTGCGGGTGTTATTTTGATGGTGATTGGCTTCTTTTTTTATCGAGAATCGAATACTTGGAAAAAAAGTATAGCCAAACATTTACAACCGTATGTGATACAAAAAGGAACAATTTGGAAACCACGTCTAATCAAATTATCAGTTATAATAATGTTTATTCTTGGAGGTATCAGTTTTTTAGGACCAACTTGGTATCAGGTGAAGTCGCCTGCAAAGAAAATAAAATCACAATTAGTAATTGCTCTAGATCTATCAAAGAGTATGCTGGCGGAAGATATTTCTCCAAATAGATTAGAACGCGCCAAGTTTAAAATACATGATTTCCTTCAAGTAAATCCTCGAGCAGAAACCAATCTATTAGTATTTGCAGGCTCAACACATACCGCAATTCCATTTACGACAGACTATCGAATTATCGAAGATCAAATAAATGGATTAAAGCCATCGATGATGCCTGTTCAAGGAACGCAGTTCAAATCATTATTTCATAAAATAGATACAATTTTTACTAATAATAAAGCGGAAGGTAAAATTTTACTTATCACTGATGATTTGGATGATATTTCTATAGAAACGGTAAGTAACTTTTTACAACAAAACAATGTACATCTGTACTTGTACCCTTTTGCCACACAAAGTGGAAGTATTATTCCGAAGACCAAGGAAAATTCTTCCCTTAATCTTCAAAAACTAAGTAGCCTAGCTGCTATGGAGAAATTAGAAATACTTGAAATGACCCTAGATAACAGCGATGTAAACGACCTAGCAGAGGCAATTGCTGATACCATCTTGTTTGAAGACAAAAGCAAAGAAGAGCAAGAGGACTGGCAAGATAATGGTTATTGGTTGGTGATTCCTTTGGTTTTTATCTTTCTATTTAGTTTTAGAAAAGGGTGGTCATTAAGTGTAATAGTTCTCATGTTAACCTTGAATTCTTGTTCAGATGATCCTAGTAAAGTATCAAGTGATTTTGAGTTTAAGGATTTGTGGTATACCAAAGAGTATCAAGGGCAAAAAGCCTATAATGAAGAAGATTATAGTAATGCAGCTCAAAGATTCGCTAATCCTTTAAGAAAAGGTGTAGCGTATTATAAATCAGGGGACTATTTAAGTGCTGAAACAGCATTTGAAAGTGATACAACAACAACAGGGTTATATAATTTAGGGCTAACCTATGCGAAACTGGGTAAATTAGAACAAGCAAAAGCTATGTTTGAGAAGGTTCTAGAACAAGATCCGAGCAATAACAATGCTTTAAATAATATTGATCATTTGAGTGGTGCCATAGCAGAATTAAAACAAATGGATACTGAAACAGTGTCACAAAATGAAGATGGAAAAAAAGCTAAAAATTCCAAAAACGATTCGCCTGAAGATTTAAGTGGTGGTGGGCAAGAAGCCACTAAAAAGGATATGGAAAAAGAACGAAAAGAGGAGATTCAAGAGACTGATGTGCGCAAAGGAAAAGAGCTTGACGAATTGCCAGATGACTTTAAAGCAGGAAAAGGTGAGCTGCCAAAAAACATTTTACTACGTAAAATAGATGATGACCCTGCGTTGTTTTTAACTAAAAAATTCCGTTATCAAGTTCGACATAATCAAGTGAAAATAGAAAAAACAAATCATAAATGGTAAAACGTTTTTACATAGTTACTCTGTTTTTGCTGATAACAATCAATATGTTTGGGCAAAGCCTATTGAGCTATGTAACTGTTAATAATTCTAATCCATATGTTGGACAACCTGTTCAGGTGAAGGTTCACGTTTATACAACAACGTGGTTTACTGCAGGAATAGATGTTGGTAATATTCAAGTTGATAATGCACTGACAGTTTACTTTCGCTCGGTAAGTAGTGTTAAAAATATTAATGGAAAAAAATATGCTGGTGTCGAATTCTATTACAATCTATTTCCTACTCAAGAAGGCAATATAACGATACCCATTTTAGAGATTAATGTTGAAACCCCTAAAGAAGGCGGTTATAAGGGAGTTAAGAGAATCCTTAAAACTAAATCAAAAAGTGTTGCGGTTAAACCAATACCTTTAGGATATGATCCACAAAAGTGGCTTGTAGCTAATAGTATGTCTGTTAGTCAGAAATGGTCAATGGCCTTATCAAATATTAAAGTTGGAGATGTTGTTGAACGCACTATCAATCGTTCTGTAAGTGGTACTTTATCAGAATTTATTCCTGCTACGCTCTGGGATAGTATTGCTGGTGTTAGCCTTTATCCAAAAAGACCTATTGTTAATACCAATAAAACCCGATCTAGTGTGTCATCAAATCGATCGGAGACTGTAAGTTATTTGTTTGAAAAAGAGGGAGAAGTAATTATGCCGTCAATGACTTACCTTTATTGGAACGCGGCAAACAAAAAATTCTATCAAAAACTAGTTGATTCTGTGACTGTATTAGTAAATCCAAATGCAGATTTAGCCATGCTTAATAGTATCAAGAAATCCTTACAACAAGAACAACTGGAGGATATTAAAGTGGAGACTCCATTTTTGATTTTTGGTCTAACGCCTAAAGCCTTTATTAAATATGCGTTAATTGGTTTATTAGTTTTAATACTTTTGATCAAAACCCTTATATTTGCTTTTTCATTTTTTAAGAAAACCTATTACAAATATTTAGTATCTGAAAAGTATGCTTTTAAACAAGTTATAAAAGCTATTAACGATAATAATTATAAGTCTTATTCAACGTCCGTGAGGATTTGGCTTGATAGAATTGGTGATACATATCCATCGGTTAATCAAATAATTGAGGCTTAAGGGGATGAAGAATTACTTAACGCATTTAGGATTGCGAATGCATCACTTTTTGACCACGAAAAAAAGAATAAAGTTAGTAATGAAATAATAAAAAATGGTTTTAAGAAAATACGTAGAGCGTTTTTAAAAGAAAATCAAAGAAAAAATAAAATTACCAAGACAAATAATGATTGGCTAAATCCAACTAGAATATAAATTTGTTTAACGTAATAAAAACAACAATTTCAATTAATAAAATATTTTAATAAAATAATATGAAAACAATTAAACAAATCACATTACTAGTAATTTTAGCTTTATTCTTTCAAAATTGTGCCAGCACTAAAGTACTGGATGCCTGGAAAGCAGAGTCGTCTGTGGTTGACCTTTTTAAGCAAAAAAATGTGTTAGTAATAGCACGTACAGAAAACACTCAAGCACGTTTAGCTTTTGAAATTGAAATTGCTAATGCATTGCGTGCGAAAGGAATAAAAGTAACAGAGAGTTATAAAAAAGCACCTAAAATTCATACAAATGTAGAAATGTCTGAAGAGCGTGTAGCTTTAATTAAAAGTTTATTAGAAAGTGAAGGGTTTAATGCTGTGGTTATAACGGTAGTAAAAGATAAAAGTGAAACGGTTAGAACATCATCTAACGGAGTTTATATGGGAGCATCATACAACAACTATTACCCGGGACATTATGGTGGGTTTTACAATTATTATAGAGCGCCATATGCTTATGGTTCTTATTATAATTCATTTGGAGGATATATTCCAACCTCTTCTTCAACATATACAGAAACAAAATATGTTTTAGAGACGGTAGCTTATAATTTGGATGAACCGGAAGAGAGTCAATTAGTATCTGTTGTTACTACTAGTCTTGACGATCCAAAGGAAGCGTATAAAACTGCTGCGAAGTATGTTGAATTAATGATGAAAAATTTAGAAGATCCAAAAAAATAATTATGCTTTAAACGTATTGCGTAGTTCGAATTATCAGTTTCTTTATCAGGTCTATATATAATAGACCTGAAATTTAATGGTAAGATTGGTTACTATTTTGCTAATATCATTAAATGAATTATTAATTAATGAACGCACATATAATATAATTTTGTTTTTGATTTTAAAGGTACAGCAAATATCAATGAATACACTACTTCTTATTGTGGTGTGTTTATTATTTGTGCCCTTATCTGTGAGTTCACAAAATGATACGATAACACTTAAAAGTGGAGATAAGCTAGCAGGTGAAATTAAGTTGATTGCTAAAGGAGTTTTAAAGATGGAAACGAACTATAGTGATAAGGATTTCATGATAGAATACAACAAGGTAAATAAGCTTTCGATACAACGTAAATGCTTAATTGTTTTAACTGATGACCGTCGCCGATTTGGATATGTAAAATCTAATGCAAATGGAAAAATAACCATTACATTAGATAATAATCTACAAGAAGAATATGCGATTTCTGAAATCATTGGCCTTCAAGAGGTGCAAGATAAATTCATTCAAAGATTTTCAGCAGCAATTGACTTTAGCTATAATTTCACAAAAGCGAATAAATCTAACCAAGTTGTAATTTCTGGGAAGATCAAATATAACAGTCAATTGTGGTCTTTGGAGAGTAACATTAATACACTAAACTCTAATCAAGAAAATGCCGAAAAAACGCGCAGAACTGATGCTAATGTCCAATTTATAAGGCTTTTAGCAAAAAAGCTATTTCTTGTAGGGGACATTGCATTTCTTTCTAATACAGAACAAGCATTAGATTCTAGATATAGTCCTAGTTTAGGTCTTGGGAAGTATGTGGCTAGTACCAACAAAATGTATTTGGGGTTGTCAACTGGGCTGGCATTGAATATTGAAAATTATTTAGATCCTTCATTAGATAAAAATTCTACAGAAGTCTTTGTAGCAGCACAATTAAATTTATTTGATGTAAAAGATTTTGATTTAGAAACTGATGTAAAGTTTTATCCAAGTATTTCTGAAAAGGGGCGTTTTAGAACAGATTACAATTTATCTTTAAAGTATGACCTTCCAATAGATTTTTATATAAAATTAGGGTTCATACTTAATTATGATAATAAACCTGCAATTTCAGGAAATGATATAGATTATATATTCACAAGTGGACTTGGTTGGGGGTTTAATTAATAATAAAAAGTGTGATTTCTAAAACTTGTATTACATGTAAAAAACAACGAATATCAATGAGTTTTCGGATGACAAATTTAAAGTGCCTTCTAATATTTATATTTTGTTTTCTGAGTATAAACTTTTTGTTTTCTCAGGATGTAGAACCTCGAAGATGGTCTTCATTGCCCTTAGAATCTAAATTTATTGGTGCAGGCTATGCATTCACGACAGGAGATGTGTTTTTTGACCCCTTACTTGAGGTCGAAGATGCTAATATTGAGGTTAATTCTATTTTGGCAGCTTATATTCAGCCATTTAAAATTGGAAAAAAATTAGCAAGGTTTGATATTAGACTGCCATTTGCGTTTGTACATTATGAAGGATTGCTCAATGGGGAAAATGCAACCTTAAACCGAACTGGGTTTTTGGATCCACGAGTACGTTTTTCAATAAACTTATTAGGTCCTCCAGCACTTAGTCTTAAAGAACTTCAACAATATTTTGGAGAACATCCTGTAAATACAACTTTTGGTCTGTCTGTTGCTGTTACGATTCCTATTGGGCAATATTATGAGGATAAAATAATTAACCTCGGGCAAAATCGATTTGTTATTCGACCTCAATTTGGATTGTTACATAATTGGAAAAGTTGGTCTTATGAACTTACTGGATCAATGTACATATTTACAAATAACAATAATTTTGTTAATGGCGGATTAAGAAAACAAGATCCTGTTTTTACTTTACAATCACATCTTATTAAAAGGTTCGCTTCTAGTATATGGGCATCAGTAAGTTTAGCTATAGGACATGGCGGTGAATCTGTTGTAAATCATGTGCCTAAGAATGATACTAGAACTAATTTCATCAGTGCATTTTCTTTTGGATTTCCAATAATAAAAGGACAAAATTTAAAGCTGGCATATACGCATACGGAGCCATTCGCAGATTATGGCGCAGATACAGACAGTTTTATACTGGGATGGTCAATTCAATTAAAATAAAGACATTTTAAATGTCGAAATCTAAGGTCATATAGCTTTTAATTAACAATTTAAGTTTATTTAATTTCGAGAACCTAAATAAGAATAAAACCTGAGGATTATTTTATTATTATTTCTTGATTAAAGTCATTTTATACTACTCTTATTCTTCCTATATTTATTGTTTACAGCATGCGGTATGAAAAAGAAAGTGTTTTATTTTAGTATTTTATTGATTCTATCATGTACTGATGATAACAATAAAATTCGACCTATTACTCAAAACTTAATAGAGTCTGTATATTCTTCTGTAGTTGTTCAACCAGACAGTTTATATCAATCTTATGCTATTGTTGCCGGAATCTTAGATAATAATTTGGTCGAAGAAGGTGATTTAGTTTCGAAAGGTCAGCCTCTAATTCAAATTATAAACAGTACACCTAAACTCAACGCTGAGAATGCTAAACTCACCTTAGAATTAGCAAGAGAAAATTATAACGGTAGCGCAGCAGTTTTAAATGGTATTCAAGAAGAAATTAATGCGGCTAATCTAAAATTTGAAAATGATTCAATTAATTATTTTAGACAAAAAACGCTTTGGAACCAAAATATAGGTTCTAAAGCAGAATTTGATTCTAGTAAATTAGCATATGAATTATCATTAAATAATAGTAATTTACTGAAAAGTCGTTTTGAAAGGACAAAAAATGAATTAAATACTGCGGTAAAACAAGCTCAAAATAATTATAATACGTCACTTATCGCTACTAAAGATTTTACGGTAAAAAGTAAAATTAATGGGAAAGTTTATGCTTTGTATAAGAATGCGGGAGAGTTAGTAAACACACAAGAACCCCTTGCAGCAATTGGCAGTAATGATAAATTTATCATTGAAATGTTAGTTGATGAAGTTGATATTGTTAGGATTTCTAGAGAACAAGAAGTAGTTATTAATTTAGACGCTTATAGTGACAGAATCTTTACTGGTAAAGTAACTAAAATACTCCCTAAAAAGGACGAGCGTAACCAAACATTTAAAGTTGAAGCAATTTTTGATAAAGCTCCTGATGTTTTATATCCTGGATTATCAGGTGAAGCTAATATTATCATTGCGCGAAGAGAGAATATACTAACAATACCGAAAGAATACTTAATTGAAAATAATAAAGTTATGACAAATGATGGATTAGTTGAGGTTGTTCTTGGTCTTGAAAATTTAGAATTCGTAGAAATTATTTCAGGTATTTCTGAAGACACACAAATTAGTAAACCAGAAAAGTGATAAACTGGAAAGTCATACTTAATATTGCTAAAACCCATTTAGTAACTCGAATAAAACAAACATCAATTGCGGCATTAGGAGTTACTTTTGGCATTGGTGCTTACATAACATTAGTGAGTTTTATGACGGGTTTAAATGCTATGTTAGATGATTTAATACTTAACCAAACGCCTCATATTCATGTTTATAATGAAATAGAGCCATCTAAGCTCCAACCCATAGATTTATATGATAAAGTTGAAAACACTTTTAATGTCATACATTCTGTAAAGCCTAAATTGAGCCAAAAAAAAATACATAATGCTTTACCTATTATTAAATATTTAAAAGATAATGATAATGTAAAAGGAGCAATACCACAGGTAAAAGCGCAAATTTTTTATATAGCCGGATCTATTGAGTTAGGAGGTAACTTAACAGGAATAAATGCAATAGATGAAGCACGATTATTTAATCTTCAAAATTATATTGTAAAAGGGTCAACGAAAGGTTTACATAATAATCCAAATGGAATTTTATTAGGTTCTGGTGTAGCAGATAAAATGTCTTTAGATTTGGGAGATCGTGTACAAATTAGCACCATAAAAGGCGATGTGTTTCCTTTGAAAATTGTTGGTATTTATCAAAGTGGATTAGCAGAAATTGATGCTATTCAAAGTTTTGCAAACCTTAAAACAGTACAGCGAATTTTGGGAGAGGCTGAAAATTACATTACAGATATTAATGTAAAACTTTATGATATGGAATTGGCTTTTGACATGTCTCAAAAAATTGAAAAGCAATTCAAACTTAAGGCTGTAGACATTAAAACAGCAAATGCACAATTTGAAACAGGAACCTCTATAAGAAACATTATTACTTATGCAGTTTCTATTACATTACTTATTGTAGCTGGATTTGGTATTTATAATATTTTGAATATGTTGATTTATGAGAAGATGAATGATATTGCTATTCTTAAAGCAACTGGGTTTTCAGGTAAAGATGTGCAGTTGATTTTTATGAGTCAGGCCATGATTATTGGAATAGTTGGAGGCATTCTGGGATTGATTCTTGGCTTTGTGTTATCATTACTTATCAGTAACGTACCTTTTCAAACAGAAGCATTACCTACAATAAAAACTTTCCCTGTAAATTTTAATGTATGGTTTTACATTATAGGAATTGTTTTTGCCTTAATATCGACATTTTTTGCTGGGTATTTGCCAGCAAAAAAAGCAAAAAAAATAGATCCAGTTAAAATAATAAGAGGTCAATAAAATGAGTGTAGTCCTTGAAACCAAGCATGTAAATAAGTATTTTAAAAAACCTGTTCTTTTTCACGTTTTAAAGGATATTAATATCAGAATAAACAAAGGTGAGTTTGCTTCTATTATGGGGAAATCGGGTTGTGGAAAATCAACGTTGCTCTATATTCTATCAACGATGGATACCGATTACGAAGGTGAGTTATATTTAAACAATAAACTTATTTCAGGAGAAATAGGTGATCATTTGTCCTATATACGGAATAAGCATATTGGTTTTGTTTTTCAGTTTCATTACTTATTATCTGAGTTTACGGTTTTAGAGAACGTTATGCTTCCGGCAAAGAAATTGGGCGAGAAATCTTTAAAAGAAATAGAACAAGATGCATATCAAAAACTAAAAATTTTAGATATAGAACATTTAGCTAAAAAACAAGCTTCAAGAATTTCGGGAGGAGAAAAACAGCGTGTCGCCATAGCTAGAGCATTAATAAATAACCCTTCAATAATCATGGGAGATGAGCCAACAGGGAATTTGGACAGTCATAATGCGGAGAATGTATTTAACATATTTAAAAGGTTAAGCGTTGAAGAAGGCTTATCATTACTAATTGTAACTCATGATATTGATTTTGCTAACAAAACTGATAGAATCATTCAAATGTCAGACGGAGAGATAATTTAAAATTGTTAAGACTAATACCTTTCTGCGACTAACATCAAATATTTGTAACTTTGCTAAAAGTATTTTGAACGCTATGCCAGACATTAATGAAAATATAGAATCCCCTTTTGAACTTAAAGTTAGTTTTAGTAAGGTCTTAAATTATTATGAATCGTTAGTTGAAAATGAAGATGAATTTATTGCTGCAAAGGCTAGACGTATCTTAAAAACGGCTGAGTCTTATCCAGAATTGCGCCGGGGTTTTAGTGATACGAATATTTTAAAGGAGAGAGAAAAAGAAATCAGTATTATTTTACAGGATTCATTTAGCCCCGTTTTAACCAATAATGAAATAAAAACAGTTTCAGTTCCTTTTCATAATTTAATTTTTAATACGTCTGAGCGATTTAAAAAAATAATAAAAGCAGCTGGTGATGATTTTGAATTGAATATTAAAAACATGCCAGAAAAAGATAAATATATTATTGCTTGTGCCATAATATTGAGTTTTTGTTATGGATATGATATTAATTTTAAGCGCCCTTTTTATTATGAAATTCCTGATGCTAATGGTGTTTTAAAATATTATAAAATATTATATAATATTGATTTTACTGAAATTATACCAAATAAAAATGCACCAAAGATAACTAGGGAAGATTATGAAATGCTACTTGATAATTTTGAAAACATTGACCTTTGGAAAGAGAAATTTCCTCCTAACAGTTATGCGTTTAAGGGTTTTGTTATTTCTAATATTTTCGATGTTACTGACGACCAATCCATATCAAATATAAAATCCTCATTAATAGGAGAAGAACATCGTAATGATGAAAATTTTATGAATAATTTTCATGAGATTTTTCAGTCCTTACTTGGATTAAAAAATATCAAAGTCGGTTTTTCAATGTATAATGAAGCAGAGGATGCTTTCGAGCGTGTTAATGGCGTTGGTATGGATAGTTATTTGTTAAACAATAAGGATGCTTTAAAGTGCTCAGAGGCATTGTGCAGTGGCTCCTATAAAACATTATTAACAGATAAAAAATTTTATACGGTATCTGACGTTGACAAATTTTTTAAACTTTCTAAAGGTAAAGCGCCTCAATATAAAACCTTAAAAGACGAAGGAATAAAAAGTGCGATTTTAGCGCCAATTGCTAATGAAGAAGGTTTAATGGGAATATTGGAAATTGTTTCAGAACAACCAAAAATTTTAAATAGTATCAATGCGAATAAATTGGTAGATGTTATGCCATTTATTGTTTCTGCAGTAGAACGTTCTAAAAATGACGAAGAAAACTTAATTGAAGCAATAATTCAAAAAGAGTGTACATCAATTCACCCTAGTGTGCATTGGCGCTTTGTTAAAGAGGCTAAAAACTTTATTAATGACCAACTTAAGGGTAAGGAGCCAAGTTTTAATAAAATTGCTTTTGAAAATATTTATCCTTTATATGGGCAAATAGATATAAAAGGCTCATCTGAAGCAAGAAATTGGGCAACACAACAAGATTTAAAAATACAATTGAACTCCGTAAATTTAATTTTAAATAAGGCTTATAAAATTGAATCACTGCCAATTTATGAGCAATATATGTATCAGATTAATAACTATTTAGATGGTTTGGATAATCATTTTCAAGTAGATAGTGAACAACAAATCTCTGCTTTTTTTAAGAATGACATTCATGATGTTCTTCAACATTTGTATAATGCAAATATATTAAATCCAGAAATCGACAACTATTACAATAGTATTGATGTTAAGGTTGATGTTCTATATAATCATAGAAGAGATTATGATGACACTATCTCATTGATTAATAAGGAAATGGCAGCGCTTCTAGATAAAAAACAGGCAGAAGCTCAATTAATGTATCCGCATTATTTTGAGCGTTTTAAAACAGATGGTGTCGAGCATAATATGTATATAGGAGAATCCATTACAAAAGAAGATAGCTTTAACCCTATTTACCTATATAATCTGAGATTATGGCAATTACAAGTGATGTGCGAAATGGAAAATGCTTACTATCAAATGAAATCAGAATTTCCTGTATCATTGGATGTAGCCTCAATGATTTTAGTGTTTAATCAGCCACTATCAATTAGTTTTAGAATGGACGAAAAACAATTTGATGTTGATGGTACTTATAATGCTCGATATGAGATTGTAAAAAAACGAGTAGATAAGGCGTTTATAAAAGGAACGAAAGAACGTGTTACTCAACAAGGAAAAATAAGTATTGTTTATTCTCAGAAACAAGACGAAATAGAATATTTACGATATGTCAAATTCTTGCAATCTAAGAAGTACTTAGATGCTGATGTTGAAATTGTTGAATTACAGGATTTGCAGGCTGTCACAGGTTTAAAAGCCATTCGAGTTAGTGTTCTGTATCATAAAAACAACGATGATAAGGCTTTCTATACTTATGAAGATTTATCCAAGAAAGTTGCAGGAATATCTGAAGTATTA
>UPTN01000484.1_pt1 | contig 20757 bp, 25 predicted proteins | sample 2160111 | NCBI WGS metagenome assembly UPTN01 (sample SAMN06265058, study PRJEB28932) | marine metagenome | isolation source: Columbia River Estuary | place: USA:Columbia River Estuary, USA | collected 2014-05-05
TGATACTATCGTTTCAAAAGATGTTTTAATATCCTCAAGTGGATCTTCAACGTTTGAGTCTAAATGCTTTACCCCTGAATTAAGAAACGCTTTTGTATCGGTGGCCTCATAGTGAGCTTGGATCTCGCTGACTTTAATAGACATAAAATCTAAGTATTCAAAAGCTTTCTCATAAGCATCTTCTTTTGTCTTTGTCGCATCTGGCATTTGTGTTAACCCTCATTTTATTTATTACCTGCCACCTATCATAACCTGGGTATTGATTGCATGGCTCACAAACTTACGCCTGACCACAGGGAACTTCTTGTATAACATATAAGACCAAGCATCTGAAGGGTGAGTTAACTCAGGGTTCTTGGCCTTCTCAATCTTGCTGTCAGAGCCAGACTGAACATTGCTTAAATCATAAATAAGCTTCTTACATTTGGGAGAGACAAAAGCCCGTCTGATTTTCTTTTTGTTTCTAAGCATGGCGTTGGTTGAGGCCACCCTGTCTTTTTGTTGAGGGTTCCCATCAGCCACACACAATATAATTTCCTCTTCACGATACGCTTCTCTGGTCAGCTCATCCACCATCATTTGATAGTCGGACCTGGAGGTTGTTTTTCCACCGTAAGCATCACCGTATATCTCAATAGTGCTAGGGTGGTTTGGGTATCGCTCAAGGAATATAGAACAATGACGTTCAGTGTCAGAGTATGGTTCAACAATCTCATCAATAGCCTGTATTTCGGCAGCTCCAGAGATAGGATTAAAAAACTCTTGGGATATGATCATTGACAGGGGGAGGGCTCCTTCATTAAAATCCCATGATATTAATAATGGCCTTCTTGGGTCATAGACATACTTATCTCTTACGTTGTGCATGTTTGAAAACTTATAATACGTTCGCCCAAACTGGACTGATATAATCCTGCCGTCTATCTCTTGTGAGGCCAGCCGTTCATCGTATGTAGATTCTAGCGACTCAATGAAATCAAGTGGTAGGTGAGGGTTTTCACGGGCTGACTGAAAGATGATTGAATAGAACTTAGGGTTGGTTTTAAATGTTCTATAAAGCCAGTCTTGTCCGTTTGGTGTTGATGTTACCCTGCCCATAAGAGCCTTTGACTTTGTGCATCTCAATCTAGCAATGATGACGTTGAACGCCTTGGGTGAGCTGAACGCTGTCTCATCAATCCAGAACCAACCAAGAGTCAGACCAGCTAAGTTGGCTGGTTTATCAAGTGAGCGAAGCAGAATATGACATCCGTTTGGAAACACCATGATGTTATCGTACTCTTTAAAAACCCTGGCAACACCCCATTCTTTAGGTGGTTGCTTGTTTACAACATAAGGCATACCCACTGAATCCAGAAATTCCATGAACGGCTTCAGTGTTGATTGATTCAACTGGTCATGAGTGTTAGCCCCAATAAGGCCCAGGGTTTCAGGGTTATCAAGGATGCGTCTGTAAACCCACCTTGCCCCTAGCCAAGTTTTGCCACCCCCCACACCAGCACAGAACCAAGCAAACTTCTTTTTGGTAATAAAGAAATAAAGCTGTTGAGGAGTGAGGATTAACTTTTCTTTCCTGTCAGTCAGGTTTAAAAGGTTATCTATGTCGTTTACATACTGAACTGAATCAGGGACCAGATCTATTTCTCTGGTGTTTAATATCCGTTCTTTGGCCCCATCAACTAAGATGTCACCCTTCTCATTGGATACGTTTTTTAAGGCTTTATGGTTTCCCTCTGGCCTCTGGTTTATAACACGCTCTCTTTTTTTGTACTTATCTTGTACTGCCAGGTGAGATACTTGGTCTGGGTTTGGATCGTCTTTGAACTTGATTACTTTAGAGTCTTTTATAGGCATTTATAAACCCAGACTTAATGGCGTGTTGTCCTGTGGTTCCTCTTCGTCATAGACCTCATCTTCAACAAGGTCAGCGTCTATGGCATGTCCATAAGAGCTTTCGTGTTGGTTGGGCAAGCTTGATTCAAGCTCCTCTTCGTAGTCCTCACCAACTTCTGATATTTCCTGAACCGTTCCATCTCTTGATTTGACAGTGATAGAGAAACCATCTGGAAAAACCATTGGAGGCACTTTTTGCATGAGGTCTAGGCCGTGAACTTCACGTTCAAGCTTCACAAACTCTCTGACTAAGTTGCTGAGGCCAGTAAGAACACGGATGTCCTGAACGCTTGCATGAGCCCCTTTTTTTGTTAGCACCTTAATTTCAGAGCGAAGGTTGGACATCATCTCTTTGTGGTCCACATCAAGAGAGTCTTTAGTTTCTGCCAACTTGTCAGAATATGATTCGATTGACTTTGTTCTGGCCTTGTCTGCTATCGCAATTCTGTCTTGCTTCCAACCAAATTTCTTTTTCCAATTAAGTATGGTTTGTCGTGAAACACCTGTTTCAAGAGCATTTTCATCGTCAGAAACACCTCTGAGGTATAAATTTCTGGCGCAAAGCTGCTTTACATTCATTTTTTCTGTCAAAGAGTTGTCAATCAAATGAAAAGTTCCGTCCTTGTTTTGTTAGGCTATGATTACATTTTGCTAATCAATGTAAGTTTACACTATTTTGACAGTCTCTTTACACCGAAAGTGTTGCTGTCGCTGTAGCCTTTAAAAACAGTCTCAATTATAGCCCTTTACAGTTTTTTACGTCAACGCAAGAGTATTTGTTTATCTGCTAACAAAACAAAAGAAAGCCCCAACATGAAGGTGCTGGGGCATAAGCGAAGCATTACGACAGCGAAAAGCGTCATTGTGCTTACTTGTATTTTATCACAGGCTCTCTTTACCATCCAGAATTGACTCAATAATGCTGTCAATATCATCTTTAGTGTGAATTTTCTCCGTTGTCACGTTTAGAAATCGCCCAGGGTCAATCTCTCTAATCCTAGACTCAAGGTTTTTAGCTGCCGTTCTGTCTCTAAAAACCCATGCACCTATCATGTCTTTTTCTGACCCCCTGAAATAAACAAGGTACAGGCTTTTATCTTGCACTTGAATACCCCCGTGAATAAACGATGTGATTGACTGAGACAAAATAAGCTTCTCCTGCCGACATCGAATCAATCCGTTTTAGGGTCAATGGCAGGGAAAGGGTTTTGTTATAGAACGCTTGTCGTATTTCGTTCACCTGTTTTACGGCAGACTTGCTTTGCTTCCAGTGCTTCCTTCTGTTTTGGAATCCCTCAAAGAACACCTGATCAATCATCAGGCTGGCGTCCTTCATGTTTTCAGGAATATGATTAACCCTAAATTTCCTAAGTATCTCTATTTGCTTTTGACTGGCTGGTTTGCTGTGCCAGCTCTGCTTCTCTTTTGAAAGAAGCCTCATTGTTTTCTGGTTCTCAATGATTTTTCCAGCCGCTTCTTCAGCCATTGAAATACACATATCAATAGTTGTTGGTGAGTCCAGAAGATTCGTTGTGACATCCTCCCAAGATGTTCTGTATTGGTGCTGGACCATGTACTGATCATCCATTTCTTTTATCACAATATACCCGTTCTGACTTCCCATGTTCATTGCCAGTACACCGTTGGCGTCAATCCAATCAAACCTAGCTGAGTCATTGACGTGTTTACGCCTTGTTTCGATTCTTTTTTCTTTGGCTAACACATCTTTTATTGACGGGATGACTTTTGGCTCCATAGACCCTGAATGTCCATCTTTATTAGCTGTCTTTTTCTTACTGCCAGCATCAACCCTGCCTTCTCCAGTCAGTATGCCAAGCTGCATTATCCTGTGCTTATCGCTATTTCCAACGAAGTCCAGCACCAGCAGATTTTTTTTGCCTGGAAACAATCTAACCCCTCTGCCTACCATCTGGATATAGAGAGATTCAGAAGAAGTTGGCCTACAAAGAACAATGCAGTCAACAGAGGGCTCATCCCAACCCTCAGTTAAAATCATACAAGAAGTGAGACACTTTAGTTGGCCTTTATGAAATCTTCGCAATGTTGAGTCTCTTACAAGATCGTCCATGTCACCAGCGATATGTTCAGCGTCTATTCCCCTTCTACAAAGCTCTGCGGCAACAAGTTTACAGTGTTCAATATCAACGCAAAAGAACACCGTTTTCCTGTCAATCCCATGTTCGATCCACTTCTCACAAATGAAATCAATCATCTCTTTTTGCTTCATTAAATCACCAAGCTGGCTGGTGTTGAAGTCTCCATTTGAGTTCATTTTAACGCCATCTAAGTTGAGATCTATGTCAAAAACAAGCCCTGAAATATCAGTTAAATATTCGTCCTCAATACCGTCTGCAATCGTGTACTTATAAAGGATTTTCTTGAATATAGAATCCAGCCCAGCACCATCCTGCCTTTGTGGTGTCGCAGTAAGACCAAGCTTATACCCAGGGATTGAATTTATAACTCTAGTCCATGACTTTGCCGGACTGTGGTGGCTCTCATCGACAATGACCAGGCCATTTTTATCACCCCCATTCACAAGAAAAGACTCCATACGGCTTTTATTCTGAAGGGTTGGAATTGAAGCCACAGTGACCCGTCTACCAAACTGATTTACGTCACCTCTTATTAAGCCGATGTCTACCCCACGCCAGACAGCCATCATTTTTGACATGGCCTGAGTTGCAAGCTCTTTTCTGTGGACCAAAAAAGTGATTGGCCCTGGAAAATTCATTGCGATGTTGGAGGCGATAACCGTCTTGCCTGTGCCTGTAGCAAGGTATAAAAGACCGCCTTCTTCGCCTCTCTCATAAGAATCAAAGAACTCTTTTTTTGCTTCTTTTTGAAAATGCCAAAGCTTCATTGAACCACCTCCATAAACCTGTTAAATAACGAATCGTCTTGCAGGAGCTTTATTGCCCACATCTCCTCTTGTTTCTTTATGCCAAGAGCGACTTTTCTAGCCCAGTGCCTTGATATGCCGTACTCAGCACCAATCTTTGTGAATGGCAGGGAATGAATATATCTCTGCTCAAAGATTTCAATTCTCTGGGTGTTGGTGAGTTTTGATAGGTGGTGGTTTTCGTTATGAACCTCAACCCTGTTTTCTGCGTTTTCTCTGTGTGAAGCACAACGGAGATTTCTTATCTTGTTGTTGGCTCTGTTGCGATCAATGTGGTCAATCACCTTGCCTTCTTGAATTGAGCCATGCACTGAAATATAAATAATCCTGTGGGCTCTGAACTTTCGCTCACTACCATCAATCCTTATCCGGTGGATGCGGTAGCCATCCTTTTCGCTTCCTGGAAGTTCTTTTTTTCCACCCCATACAGAAGAGTAAACTTTTCCTGCGTTTGGGTTTGTATAGATACGTCCCTCATCCAAAAGTCGTTTTATCAACAAGTCTTTGTTTGTCATAATTTAATACCTCGCTTATATTGGCATTAAATCATGAGGGACGTATTGTGTCAAGTAATCTTTTACTTTTCCGTTTCGGGAATATGTGAATAGAGAGGGTCAACGAACTCATCTGGGTCTATGTTCACTTCGCTGTCGTTAAGGTTAGCTGTGAAGCTTGCTGTCATTATGCTGGCAGAGTTTTCAAGCCAGCCTTTTACAATCTCAATTTCCCCTTTATTCCAGGGGATGTCAGCGTCTAGCATTTCATCTATAAAACTGACCGCTTCAGAGATCATTTCATGACTCTCTTTAATGTTGTCCTCCATAGCTGAGACACGCCTGTTGGCGTCTATTACAAATTTACTGAGCCCTAAAATATGCTCTCCAGCTTTTTCAAAAATCTCTTGATTCATGACTTAATTCTCCAGTGAATAGAACTCAAGCACAATGCTTGGTTTGTTTTTATAAACGTATGATAGCAGTTTGTTTTCGTAGGCACACATGAACTCAATCCAGAATAGCGTTTCGTCCTCACCGCTATAATCATTCTCATCACGACACAGGCCCATTGCGTAAGTAAGCTCTTTTGTCCTCTGGGCTGAGGGCAGGGCAAAGTAAAAGTCCTTGATCTTCTCATAAGGAACCTTTGATTTGTAGTGTGCCATCAATTCATCGGTGTAATTGCCACGGGCATACTCGGCTAGTTCAGCTCTGTACTCAGTCATTTCTTCTTTAGGTAAATCAATTGGCAGGGAAGGGGAATCTTTTTTACCACCGTTAGCGGCTACCCAGTCCACCAAGGCTTTCCTATAGCGTTTAACTGTACTCTTACTATTCCCCATAGCTTCTGAGAGGTCTGAGATGCTATAAATGCCTCTCTTGATTGCGTTAATAAATTTAGCCCAGGTATCTTTGTTGATTCCGTCAGTATCAAGTACAGTTTTCAAAAGTCTGTCAATCATGTTTGATACCTTGGGTAGAACCTCAGAATACCAGTCCAATGAACCCCCCTGTTGGTCAGCTTTGTTCTTTGTATTATAAACAAAGTTGGAAGGGGGGGGTCCACTTGGTTCAGTCACTTGGTTTGAGGCATCTTTTCCTGTCAATGATTTCTTGCTCATAATCTTTGCTCTTTTCGCTTCTTGTTTGGTCACGCCAGCCATCATATCTTTTAGGCTTAAATAGTATTCATCTGGCAAAATGCCTGGAATATCTGCTCTGCTTGCTTTGATAACAACCAATGGGTTTTCTTTTGTTCTGTTGACGCCTCTGCCTCTAGCAACCGCTTGCTTCATTTCAGCGTCAGAGATTTGCTTTGACAATCTTTCAAGTGATGTTTCAACGCCATATCGCACAAGTAACTGAACATCTCTATCAACCGCATCAATGTTCTCTATGTATCTACCAACAAGAACAAGGGCAGAAACAGCCTTCCAATTATTTGAACCACGGGTATCACGATTGAAATAACCAATGGTTGATTCTTCTATTTCTGTCCTGTCAGTGATCACGTCTTTAAATGACTTTGATGTCATGATAGCGATGTTGCCATCGTACTCATCATTTGCCCACTTAAGCATGTCCAGCATCTTGTCTTGATAGCTCTCTGTAAACAATTGGCGTTTACTGTAAAGCGTGTTTGTAATTGTCTTTACATGGATGTGTTCTTTGACCACGAACTCATGGTGTGTGACGTTATCAAACACACTGAACAAGTCGTTGATTGGTGTAGCATCAAGGTTCAACACCTTCATGTTGTTTAGCTTCTTGATTGTGTGGTGGTTCAAGTCTCTGATAAGAAGTTTGTTGCCGTCAATTCCTGGCTCAATAAAGAAATCCTTTTTGCTGGCCCACTCACTCCAGAGGAGAATGTTTTTGGGATATACATGTAGGTTGTCCTCATGGAAGTTGCCAGTGAGCCCTTCAGCATATTGAGGGGAAATCTTAAAGCTGTCGATAAGGTCGATTGAATCACCAAATAGTTTAACCTCAATTTTTTCCACCCCCTTACCCAGATCATGAGATTCAGTGAGGTTTATCAGTCGCTCAATCTCATCATGGTGCTTGATAAACTCTTTGGTTTTTTGCTGGTGGTACTCAGCAAGGCTTCCTGATATTTTAAAAATATTCTCACCATGAAGCTCCCAAAGTTTAGACTCATCTTTAAGGTTTACCTTTTCGTATGAGCGCATCATTGAATAGTAAACCGCTTTATAGTTTTTCATGTCCTGAACAGTCACGACATCTTCGTCAATGATTTGATCTCTGATTGACTCATCAACAATAACAACGTCAAACTCATCAAGTCTGTCTGAACGGTTCATAAGGGCAGCCTTGTTTGTAAGCACAAACCTTTTTTTAATGGCCTTTTTCATGTTCTTAATGTATGGGCAAATATCAATGAAGTCACATTTGCCACAGCCATGCTTAAACGTGTTTCTGCCAGATGCTCCAAGTACATCAATAAAGTCTTTTTCAATACAATAGTAATCTGAGCCCTCAACATTATTTCGGCCCTCAAGGGGTTTTACAGAGAAATCAAACAAGGCCAGCATTTCGTTGACCAACTTCTTGTTTTCAAAACACATTGCTATGCGCATGTCTCTGGACTTGCCATCTTCACTTTTGACCTGGGGCCAACCGTTTGCGTGTAGGTCGTTGATTATTTTAATGGCGGTGTAGGTTTTACCAACGCCAGCAGAGACAGCAAAAACTTCCATTCCTTTCCTGCCGTTTAACATTGCTGTTCTCATTGAGTTAACAAGTCCTTCTCGGACCACGTTAATATCATCATAAACAACATTGTTTTCTGGCAGGTAAGTGAGTTCATCAATTTTGATTCCAGCATTAAGAGCATCATCAACACCCTTGTATTCATCGTTCCACTCTACAGTTGCGATGTGGAGCCCGTGGTATTCATTAAGGGCTGCAAGGATGCCTTCATATGCACTTTTAACTAAGAGGTGCTTACCAGACTTGTTGTCTTTATCTAAGTCATAAGCAATCATTACTTTTTTAAGTTTAGGGTTTCTCTTATGAAGCTTCTCAATAGCCTTCATTTGTTGAGCCCAATTACCAACGCCACGAACGGTGATGACAAGATCGCCAGTTTGCTCATGAAGCACCTGGGCTTTTTTAAGCCCCTCAGTGACCCATATAACCTCACCATCGTTTTTTCCATATACTGAGATGAATTGTGAGACAGTTTGGCCTAAAGGCTTACCTGAGCTTACCAGAGGTCTATATATAGAACCCTTTTTAATGTAGGGAGTCTTTTCTGTTTGGTATCTAGCCATATATGCTTTGTGTTGGTGTTCTTTACACTCATCAGAAGCCCTGATCTCAACACCAATGATTTGACCGTCAATATTTTTCTGGACACAACAGAGCCCCCAGAAGAAAGCATTGATTTTTTTGTGCTTATAAACTTGATAGAATCCTGGAACTCCCTCAGCAACATCAAAGTTATGCTCAAGAGAGTTCCATTTTTTGTCTACAGGGGCAGGGAGGGAAAAGTATCTGCTGGTGTCGATGAGCCCACACGATTTTAGATATTCTTTATCCGCATCGTTGAGAGGGTATTTTGCTTTGAGTCTTTTATAGGCTACGTCTTTTTGAGCGTCAGTGGCCTCTGGCACATCCTCATCTTCGTCTTTAACCTCAAGCTTGTACTCTTTTTTGTCTGTCTCTTTGAGAATGTGAATCCATGAGGGGAATTTTGATGAGCTGGAGAAAGGGGTTTTTGATGAGTCTCTTGTACAGACGGCTCTATCTTGGTCAGTGCTGATCATACAGCCTTTACCTTTACCAAGACACTTGGGGCATTCGATAGCCTCACCAAGCTTTAACCAGCCTGAATCGCTATCTCTGTTGAATGGTTTTAAATTGTATGTTATCATTGATTTGTTAATCCTTATTTTTGTTAATCCGACAAAAGCCCCCTGCAAGGGGCTTTTTTCATGTTAACACATACTTTCGTTTATTCAAAACAGAAAGCAACATGTTATCCTATAAACATGAATAAATTTGAAAAAGCGATCTCTCAATGGAAAACGGACAAGATTATAAAAGATCTTAGTTCTGATCGCATTAAGGTTGATGTCCGGCTTGCTCATTACAAAGAGGCCGCTATTGGTGTCCTTGGAAAAAGAGCTGCCTTCAACCCGTCCAGTGAATCAATGCTAAGGTCAATCTGCTTTAGAAAACTAAAAAGAGAGGTTGAAAGATGCCCCTTCAACCCCTCTGATATTGACCGTTACTTCCAGGAGCAAATTGGAACAATTAGTTATTGCATAAGCTCAAGGGTTGTCAGTGAATTTATTAAAATCAAGTTCCTTGTGTTTTTTGGTGAGTCGATTTTATCTGACTGACAAAGGACGCCATCGACACTTTCTCTTTTCCCTCCTCAAATATTCCAGTAGTAGACTTTCTTACAAACTGGCTTCTGGCTATAATTGAACTCTCGCCAAACGGTGACAGTTTTTCAATATAGTACTCAAACCTTCTTTTGTTTACCATGATGTTGAAAACATGAAAGTAATATAAAGCGTTCTCTTCGTCATCAAATATCTGGACCAAATCACCTGGGCCATCAGGGTTTACTTGTCTCATAAGGAAAAACAACTCTTTTCCCTGTCCTTGGTTATATTTCTCTATCAGGTTGATTGAACTCATTTTCTAAAAACTCCTCTGCATATTTAAACATTTCATCACAAACAAGCACGATTGTTTTTGTTTGGCACACATAGATTTTCTCTGGGTACACTACACCGTTTAACACCCCCATATGTTCTTCTTTATCACAGTGGTTCAAGATAAAGTCTTTAGCCGCATCGTTGGCTTTATTGAACCTGTCTAAACCTTTGTCCAGCATTGAAAATTTAACCATTATTTTACACCTCTTACTGTTGGAGTCGAAATACTTTTAGCACCTATGATTGCTGGCGCAACCCATTTAACAATTAGCTCTCTGGTTCCCTTCATTGGCCCAGTCCAAAAACTGTGCCAGTGAGCCCTTCTGACATGAACGACTTTTGTTTGTTTTGGGGTTCCTGTGGACATTTTTGCAAGGTATCTGGCAGGAGAAGGGGTTATTTCTGACCCAACTCTATAGCCCACAGTCTTAACCATTGTCTTGACCTTTTTGTTTCTGGCAACAAGGCGTCTGTGTGTTTTGCTTTTCAGCTCATACTCACCAGCCACCTCCATGTTTTTTGAACACAGATAAAGGACAAGGTTCATTATTTTAAGGAAGTCCTCTCTGGATTTTTTAGCCTCTTCGTTATCAAGAAGAGAGTCAATCATGTCAGAAATATTATCGCCATCAAGAGGCAGAGTGAAGCCTGTCTCAAGAAGGTTTTCATGAACAATAAGCACATTCAGTGTTTGAATTTCATCAGAGTAATCGACCCTGGAAACGAAGAACCCAATCGCCTTCTTTCCTGCCATTTCAAAATCGGCTGATATAAAGGTTGACTGCTCAGGAAGTCTTTTTAATACTTCTTTGTTCATGTTATCAATTGGGGTTTTCATAAGCATCTCAGCAAAGTCTGGCTCAAACCTAAAGACAGATTGAAATTCCATCCAGTGTTTTACCAGCATCATAGCTAAGACTCTCCAGTTGGCGAAGCTTCCGAACTCATATGCACTTTTGAGATTAATCTTTTGCTCAAAAGCGACTCTGGCAAGAAAGTTTGACATATCAGGGGTGCTGCCAAAGATTCCCTTCATATCAATTCTACTCACACCATCAACCAGCTCCATACGCTTATCTGACTCAAAAAAACCCTCTGGCGCACTGGTGATAATCCCTTTTGTATAAGACAATATTTTTTTCATTTCTTGATTTGACATGCTAAAACCTCCATTTGTTAATCACATTTATATGATAACAAACAGAGGTCTTAGTGTCAAGCTTTATTTAGATGATTATCCTTTTTTTGCTTCGTTTGCCATTAGCTTTCTCTTCTGTATCCAGCCCCTAAAGTTGCCGCAGTAAAGGATTTGCTCTGGGTCAGTCCATACCCCACCAAAGAATAAATTTCTTTCCTTAATAAGATCAAGAAACCCCATTCTGTCTGACCACTCAGCACTACTCATAGGTTTGGCTGGGTGTTCAAATGCTGACCCATGAAGCGGATCAACCTCTGTATCTTGAGGCATAAGCTTATCATTAACCCGACCAGCTTTTTTAAGGGTCTTAACCAGCGTTCTGAATGAGATTTGGGCAGAGCAAGAAGAAGAGACAGCGACAGCCTGATCTTCAGTTAGCCTTAGCCCACCTGGAGAACCATCATCAATATAGTAAGCAATCTGCTTGTGGTCAAGATCAATAACCCTGTTGACATAAGGAACGTGCCACATATCTGGGGTTATTTCTTCAGGCTCACACTCAAGCACAGCTTTTTTCATGAGTTCTGCCAGGTGCTTTACCTCCTCTTGTGCTGGGTTGTGTCCAGAAGAAGGCTTATCGTGCCTTAAAAAAAAGAAGTTCTCAAGGTCGGTTGCCGTAACAAGAACTTTAGTCATATACCAAGGTTCTAAGTATCTGTTCACGCTCTGCTTGTGGAGCCCCAAATCTTCAAGCTGTTTGACATCAGCAATTGTGTTGTCTCTCATTTCTAAGATTTTGGTTCGACAAAGCAGAGACTCAACGCCACCCAGCTCATCCCGTGGGCTCATGCCACTTCCGTTTTGACCATAAAAAATAGGCAGAGCTGGGTTTTCCTCTACCTGTTTTATATAGTGCCTGATTTTTATAGCTCTTGAGCTGGCTGTGTTTCTGCTAAAAACCCTATGAGTCATCACCTGAGAGTGAATAAACCGTGGGTATTCCAGTTCCATAGTGTAGATGTTAATTCCACGACAAACAGACGCCTGGATAATCTTGGCTGAATAATTACTTTCCATCTTTTTCCTGCCGATCATTAAAAAATTTACTTTTCTCAATAAACTCCCTGAATTGAAGCCACACTTTTTTGGCTATCGAAGCGTTAACCTCACCTAGTTTTGTCTGGATGTTTTTATCCATAAGCTCAGGTGGGCCGAAATAAAGGAGGTTTGTTTCAACTCCCGTTTCCGTTTCTGTTGGTGTTATCGTGGTTGTAAAGACTGCAACAACAACCGTTTGACCGCCAAGCTCACACTCTTTAATTTGTTCTACAAGTCCGTCTATATCAAGCATTATTTTTTCTTTCTTTTATAAGGATTAAAATTAACAACAAGTGTTATTTTCAACTCATCTAACACTTTATAAATCGTTGGTAACTGAACAGAGGAGCCGTTAGCTATGTTTAGCATTCTGTAGAACACTGGCGGTGATAAACCCACTTTTTCAATGAAGTTTCTTACACCAATAGCATCAACTTTTTTACGGCAGTATTTCTGAAAGGATCTTAGAGTCACCTCTTTTTCGTGGGGTTCTGAACCCTCAATTTTAAGCTTCACAAACTTGCATAAAGGAAATGTTTTTCTAGTCCCCTTGCCCACATCAACCAAAAGATGTGAGGCATATCTATACCCACAGTCTTTAGCTATTTTGCTTAGTTCAGCACCGCCATCACCAATTTTTGTGAGTTCATCAATGTACTCTTCTCTACTTTTCGTTGGGTTGAATATTATTGTTTTCACGAAGCAACCCCCGTTCTCTTACTTTCAAGCATTTATATAAATCTCCAATTTGTTTTGTTGTGGCTGGGCAGAACTCATCTGGAATGTTTGTATTACAGAAGGCTCTGCCAGCCATCTCTATGTATCTCATACATGTTTTATCAATCGACAGGATAGTGGTTATAGTTTCATGCAGCAATCGAGTGTTGTCAGCCCTCTCTTTGCTGATCATGGCTATTTTTTCCTCTTGTTGTCTTGCATGGCTTTGATCATATCGTCAATTTGCCCCACAGTTAGAGACTCTTTTGAAAGCCCTTTGCGCTTCATGCCTTCGCCAATGGCCTCAGCAGAATAGCCACACTCATTGATTCCGATTGCAAACAAACGCTTGACCTGGCCTTCAGAAGCCTTTGCGTCAGGAGACTGAGTGCTGGCCCCAGAATCTCCTGACGGTGTGTATCCACCAGTTCTTTGAGGGCTACTATAAGAAGAGGTGGTTTTTGGCTTACCACCTTTGATGTTATACAAGAAGCGTCCAATACCCCAGTTAACGGCAGCACGTTTAAATGCGTCACTGGCTTGCCCTTTGTCGGCTTCCCAATTAGATTCTGTACCAACATCATCTTTCCACACCCATTGACCACCAGTGAAGATGCCGATAGAACAATAGACTTTTTCACCAACCTCATGGGTTTTTCTCTGCCAGTTTGCTGGCCCACAAACTTCATCAAGTAAATCCATAACCTGTCTTGCATCAATATAAGCAAGCTCACCGCCACCTTTTCCAGGCTTCCATTTATACTCAACCTCTTTTGCCAACTGCTTTAAATCTTCGTTAGAAACACCTGTATTTTCCATAATAACTTCCTCTTTAATTGTTAATTCATCCAAATATCCGTCCAGCACAGCCATTAACTCCTGCTGAAGAAGCATGTGTTTACACGCCACCTTGGGGTTGAACTTCTTGGCTCCACAGCCACAGTCATCAATGTCTGTTCCGTAATCCTCTTCGTAAGTGTCTGACACATCATATTTAGCTTTTATCGCATCCATAACGTCTTTGACACTTTGCTCAACATCTTTATCAATAATCATAACGACCTCGCTTTCTTCACATTTTAATGATAACACACACTTGGCTCATAGGCAATGATAAAATAACATAAGAGGTGAATTATGGATTACATAAATATAACAATGACTGAAAACATGAAAAAAGCCGTTAAGTACATAGCCGACAAACACCATAACGTAAGCATGGCACAGCTAGGGAGAGCCCTTTTCTCAGAGCATATTGAACAGCAGAAAATTAAGTACCCCCACCTGAAAAACAGAGTGTCAATTAACGCTGTTGAGGGTGAGTTAATCGAAGCGGTTAAGATTAAAAATATTAGAGTTGGACAGGATATGTGGTAGGCCATATTTGCGTACCCCTTCCCTGCCAGACTAAAATAGATATATACCACTTGGAGGTGATATATGAGTTCGGGAAATACTAACGCTACCGAAAAAACAGTAGCAAGAAAAATGCAGACATACCCAGAAGTTTTGGTTGGGGCCACAGTGACAGAAATAGAAATGCCAGGGAAAATATCGTCCTGCGTTATTCTTTCATCAGAACCCCTTGATGTTTCTTTAGGCCAAGATTACATAACAAACAATGCGACAGAGCCCAGCCGTGATAAAAAAGCTTTAATGAACAAGCACTTTGGAAGCACTGGAACATTCCCTAACGGCTTTCCCTTTGCTCAACAAGAAGAGTTCTCTAAGATTTATCTTCGGAGTGCGGTTAACACCACTGTTTATATCATTCCAGGTGAGGCGGTAACATAATGACTTTACTACCCATAACCCCAGGGCTACAAAATGCCAGTGGAGCCCAAGCTGGCACTGACCCCGTAATGCAAACCAGCACATTCAGAATTACAGATGAGGCAGACCCAACAAAGCAAGTTGCGTTTCAGGCTTCTGCTATCACAACTGGCACAACAAGAACCATCACAATTCCTGACTCCGATATAAATCTTGGTGTGTCATTCTCTACAATTAGTGAGTCTGGCGGCAACACATTCATATCCACAGCACTAAGAATTGGTGGTGTCAACGGGCCATTTCATCAGCTCCACATGTCAGACGGCAACCTGTATATGGAAGGTGGCGGTGAGGTTGGTCACATTGTCAAACGACTCATTAATAATGTTGGAAATAGTGGACCCTTGGGTAATCGGACAAATCCGCAATTCATTGATAAACGCATAAGTCAGGCAGGTGATCTCGATTTTGAAGTCAAGACTTTGTTTTCGGCAGACGAAGAAGCAGAGCGTGTTATTTTCAAATGGGATTCTAAAGGTATTTTTGCTCAAATCGGAAAGCAAGGATTACTTGGAAGGCAGATCGAATCATACCTATACGATGGATTAGTTCATCCTTGGTATGGCATATCCAGCGAAGGAACAAACCACAGATTAGAGTTGGGTAGTGGATTGGTTTCTCCTGATTGCGCCATCACAAGAACAGACACACAAAGTATAAGTTTGCAGGTGGGTCCAGATTCATCTAGCTTACAAAGCAAGCTTACGGTTTACGGTGATGCGGTTGTTGTTCAGGCTGGTGTTTCTGTAGTTATGCCACAGATAGCGACACCAGGTGCTTCAGGCGCAGGTTCAAATAAGTTGTACTTTAAAAGCGATGACAACTTGTATAAAATGGACAGTGCTGGAACCGAAACAGCAATCGGTGGCGGTGGCGGTGGCGGGTCTAGTTTATTACTTGCTGAAGCAACGGGCGGTGAAACCGTTTTAACATTAGCCACTGATTTAATTGCTGACAAGCATTATACAGGAATTATTTTATTTAAAAATAATGTAGCAGCAGTCAGGAGCTTTAGTCTAACCGCAAACGGTGGATCGACAACAATTATACCCTCATTTGCATTGAACCCCACGGGTGATGCGGCAGCGTTTTTTATTGATTTAGCTTGGATTCCGATTCGGGGGGTCGGTTCGATAGATGCTTATCTTGCGTATAGAACACAAAGAGCAGGACAGACAGCCGCTTCAGGATACGTCATATTTTACGCAGCATCATCAAACATAACATCAATTGAAATTAAAGCGGCAACATCGGGAACCATCGGTATAGATTCCACAATCCGATTAATCAAAGGTGTGCCGTAGTTCATTGATTTTCATATATAGACAAAACAAAAAACCCCCATTAATTTGGGGATTTTTGTGAGTGAGCCAATTGACGTTTCTTTAAATACCCTGTATCATTAAATAACGAATAATGAAACGGGGTATTTTTTTGTCTGAAAAGTGCTTTGACTCACATACAAAAAGAAACCCCTGCGGTAAGATTAGGTTAATCAAACGACAGGGGAGGAGTTTAAATAGATGACTTTATTAACACATTTTATGGCGCAATCGTCAATCGTTATTGGTTCCATTGTCTTTCTGTATCTTTTCATACAGAGCCACTAGAGCCGTAGCAAATTCAGCTCTTGTTAAAGGATCGTGCGGCTTGAATAAATGCCCACCGTTCTTTCTTTTCGTTCCTGTCATTACACCAAGTTCGTGAATAAACTCTACGGCATCGGCAAACCACATGCTTTTGTTCACGTCATCAAAAATAGTGTCACTGGCACTGACGTCACCAGCCTTTTCAACGGCCTTCTCACGTTCATTATCTTGTGGTGGTTGTTGTGCTTGCTCTGTCATTATCTCTTTAGCCCTTTTAATGTTTTGTTGATATAAGGTAAGTCCATTGCTTAGAACGGCTCTATTATCCCATCGTTGTCCAGTATACCCGTCTTTGCTGGCCCATGCAGCGTGGTCAGTGACTTTAGCTGAGGGGAACATCCCGATGAGTGACGCCAAAAGTATTGAACCTGTCTCTACCATTTCATCGTCTTTTCTCACGTCATCACGATACCTGCCACCACCAACATTGCCGCCACCCATAGACATGTACGAATAGCCCAGGTTGTCGCTATTGCGCTTCCATGTGTGTGAGTAATACTCATATTCCATTGCGTAAAGAGCCACTAAAATATAGTCTCTACCGACATTGATTTGGTAGCTTTTAAACGGGATGTCATTGGGTGCTGCGGTCCAGTGTCCGGTTATATATGCTGGTGAATCTTGCACTGTAAATGATCTGAAAACAACAGGGAGCCAATCAAGTATTTTCCCCACGGGTATTTTTATATACGAATAACCCTGGACATCAACAAAAGCAAACGATTCTGCATCACCATCTTCATTTGTGTACTCAACCATCTTCATTATGATGAGCCCCCATAAACATTAGATGTTTTGACTACGTTAAAAAAGAAGGGCTCCATGACTGTTTCGCCATTAAAATCGAAATACACTTCTGCAACATACCTTGATAAAGCATTTAGAACGCCTCCAACCTTGGTGTTCAAAGGAAAAGATATTTGAACCCCGTTTGAAACAGGTGTCTCAGCAGTTGTCACTGTGCCTATTTCAACGCTATCGTCAGCATCAAGATCTTTCAACACAACTGTTGAGTTAGCCAGAACAAAAGTAGGGTTTTTGACTGGCTGATCAAAGCCATCGTTTTCATAAACATTTAAACGCATCATTGGGTTTGTGTTTATATATATAGGCTCTGGCCTAGACTGCAATAAATCTTGTTTTTTAATTATCGGTTGAGCCATAATCCACCACCCAGTTTAGTAATAGCACACCGTTGCTTTTTCTTTTAATCATTATCCTGTCATTTTGAACAGAAGTTATTATTTTTTTCGGTGCTTTTTTAATCATTTTCTTGTCCACAAGATTTAATATCCTAGCTTCATTTTGCATTTCAACATAAGGTTTAACCCTTGAGAACCGTATGAAAGGAGTTGTGCCTTGAGTGACGCCAACGACAACCAGCGTTCTATCAAGGTCAACGATTGGGTTAACCGATAGTTCAAGGCCCAAAGACAAAGATGTATCAACGACAGGGTTAATAGTCTCTGGCAAAACAAGTTGATATTTTCCGTAGTTAGACTGAGCCATAGCATGTTATAATCTCAGCTCTTTCCAGCGCACAGAAGCACTAACATCAGCATTCTGAGCAATCCGTTGACAGGCAATTGTTAATATATCAGATGATGAAAAATCCCAGTTTGCTCTCATCTCAATTTTACCCAAAAGATCTGCTGACGAAACGCTGGATGTGTTGCCACTTACGACATGAAATTCATCAATAAGTATTGCCCCTGTGGTATTTAAAGCACTTGCGCTGACATCAAACTCAGCAAGGCTTTCGTCATCTCTTGATGTCCAAGAAGCACCTGTGAGTGAAGCGTTTAAATAAACAGCGACATAAACATCTCTTGATGTCGCTGTGGCCCCTATTCCAATCGGGACCAGTGAACCCTTGTTGTTTTTAGATTTAAAAGAAAGCTTAGGTCTTATTGAAAGAACAGGTTCAAGTGTTGCTCCAATTGTCTGGGGTGTATCCTCTGTTGATGCACTTCTTGGGAACCCAGATTCACCACCAACTGTCTGACCACCCTCTGAATCTACAGATCCACAATTGAAGGTGAACGTGTTTTTCGTTAAGTCTGTTTCTTTGACTTCCCAATAAACACCATCGTTATCATCAAAATAACCAATGCGCTTATAAATGTTTGTCGCATCACGAACTATTTCAACACGAAACGGCAGGGTTCCAGAGGCCATGTACATACCGACATTTGAATTGGGGTTCTCAAACATGTGGGCTAGAACAAACTCACCGTTTTCTTTCATGGTGATAAACTGAACAGGACCAACGCCTAAGTGCAAAAACTGAATTAAAAGAAGTGGGTCTTTTTCGTTATCTAGCGTAAAGCCAGAAGCACCTGTTCCATCTAGTTTGTCACGATTAAAGGCAGACTGAATCGCTCTGGTGTTTACGACACTTCCAGAAGTGCTTGATCGAATCACCACAGCAAGCTCTCCTGCTGGAGACTTAAAGTTTCCTGTGCCTTTTATCCACTGTGAAAATCCAGGTTGGTATCTAATATTACTGCTTGTGACCATAGCACGACTGCCTGTGGCTGGTGCTGTTAAAGATATGTTGTTTGCGTTTGAGTTGTAAACAACAGTGCCAGAAGTCACCTGAATGGTTTGCCATGTCGCTGGGTTTATTCCGTAATGAAAAACCCCATTAAACAAAGGTGTTGGCGTTGACATGCGCAGTCTACCACCTGAATCTTGATGCGCACCTGGAGCAATGCCGACAAGAGAAACAGGAGTAGACTTTTCTATGCTAAAGGCCATTGTTATGTGTCAATCTCATTGACTGCCCAAGCAAAGTTAAGGTCAGCAGCTTTTGATTCTAAGTTTGACACTGAAATTCTGTAATAGCCTAGACCACCAGCAGAGCCAGCGACTCTGAAATAAGCTTGAGTAGACAGCTTAGAGAGGTCAAACACTTGGTATCCACCGCCTTGAGGCAGGGCAATTGGGTGTAGTTTTACCCAAGTCGTACCATCATCAATAGTGCTTTCAAGCCAGCCACCCACATGATTTTGTGAGGCCAGAATTAAGCAGATTGGGATTTCTGTTTTGGTGTCGGTAACAACTGTAAACTCCTGATTTTGTGCGGTAACATCTCCTGCTGGCAATGCAAGAGTGCCAATGTCAGTACCGTCAACAGGGGTTTTTCTAACTCCCTCAACAGATTCACGAACAGGCAGAGTCCCATCAGTAATATCTACCCCAGCAATTTGTTGAATATCAACTTCTTGATAGCTTTGTGTAAATGCCATAATAATCTCCTTGATTTAGTTGCGTCCGTTAACTAAAATCATCCTCGTATATTATACCGTTAAAGGCGTCAGATAAGCGACCGCAGTTAGTCACCCGTAGAACAACAGAGGAGCCAGATGGTATAAACATATGCCCATCTTTAATCCAAAATTCAGCATCAAAAATAGGAGCCCTTGCTTTTGAGAAGCCCCATATAGAGCCGTCTACAAGTAACTCCCAATCTCCGTTAAAGTTTGATGTTCCCCTAAATCCAGCGAAGTAAATGGGGTCAGATATGTTTGGCAAATTAACAACAATCTCAGTTGCTAGAGAAGCCACCGTTGCAGAGCCCATTGGTGCTGCAATCTTTATTTTTCTGTGTGTGTGAACAGGTAAAGAGAGCCCACTGTCTCCAGGGTGTTTTCTAATCGCCAAATCAGTTGTAACTGGCGAAGCCCCAGATGTGTCATTGACCCTTAATACCTGTTCAATAGACATTAGAACATGCCTTTATCTGTATAGTCTTTGACAAGACCAGAGATCCAAAATGGCAGGAGAGGGATGATTGTTTCTCTTGCTATATTATCAACCCAGTCTGGCAGATACTCTTCAATAGTTGTGTCGTAAATAAGGATAAGCCCGTCAATAATGATTTGCATTGCCATGTCGTGCTTGGCTTTGCTTTTTTCTTCTTTGGTTTCATATACTGGGGCAGAGGCCAGCTTGAATTGCGATTCTGTTTCAATAACAGCTTTTGCGACAAGAAGATCAACATCCTTACCTGCCACATGGTTATACAATTTAAAATTCGTTACATCTTCTGGATATACAGTTGTCATTCGTGTACCAATCTTTGCTCTTTTACTACTCTTATAAACTCCAACGAAATAATCAGCAGAACAATGTAGTGTTCAAAAAGCAATGACATATTCACAAGAACATGCTGGCCTGTTAGAAAACACACAGCATAAACAACTTCAGTCACTCCAAAAAAGAAGTAAATATAACTTGTTGTTGACTCATCATTTTGCAACAGAATATACAAGCAAGCCAAAGCTGCCATCATTTCAAAAATTGCATGAAA
>UPTN01000488.1_pt1 | contig 20659 bp, 17 predicted proteins | sample 2160111 | NCBI WGS metagenome assembly UPTN01 (sample SAMN06265058, study PRJEB28932) | marine metagenome | isolation source: Columbia River Estuary | place: USA:Columbia River Estuary, USA | collected 2014-05-05
CTTCAATTTTAGAAATATCTAAAATATCATTTACAATAGAGAGTAATTGTTTACTGCTGTTTATTACAATTTTAGCATATTCTTTTCGTTCAATTTCAGATAAATTAGCTTCTAAAAATAATTCTGAAAATCCAATAATTCCATTCATTGGTGTCCTTATTTCATGACTCATATTTGCTAAAAAAGCTGACTTTAATCTGTCTGATTCCTGCGCTTTAGCTAATGCTTTTTTTAATTCGTTTTCAGCATTCTTATTTTGAATAGAAACACTAATTTGACTTGCAACAAATTCTAATAATTGTAAATCATTTGAATTGTATGCTTTTTCATCCTTATAACTTTGAACAACAATAGCTCCAAATACCTCATTTTGAATTTTTAATGGTGCTCCGGCCCATATTTTAGATGGTTCCCCAACCATGTCTACAATGCCACTTTTTATTAATTTATTGTGGTATTCCTCATCAACCAATAAAGGGCTTTTTGTCTTAATAACATGACCTGTTAATGATTGTTTTGCTGGAAACTCAATGGTGTCATCTTTTTCATCAACAAAATAAGGTAAACTAATAAGGTCATTGCTGTTATTATATAAAGCAATGTAAAAGTTGGTTGTATCTATAATTTTATGCAATTCATTTTTAATAAAAATACTAAATTCATTAAAATCATTTATAGTTAAAGCAGCCTTCGAAATATTATATAAAACACCTTCTAAAGTTTCTTTTTTAACTCTTTCGGTTATATCTTTTACTACTGCATGAATTGTTGATTTTTTATTATACTCTTCAATTTTTGTTAGCGAAACCTCTGTTGGAAAAATTTGACCATTTTTTTTCTTGTGATACCATCTAAACCTATTACTTCCATTTTCCAATGCAAATTTCATAACCTCTTCGGCCTTGTCAAATGAATTATCCCCATTAGGTTGAATAATAGGTGAGATTTCTGAAGGATGTAACTTTAACAAAGATTCTTTATTTTCATAACCAAATATTCTCAAGGTAGATTCATTGCAGTCAACATATAATCCTTCCTTTAAAATCATAACTGGATCAACAGATTTTTCAAATAAATCGCGATATTTTTTTTCTGATTTTTCCAATTCCTTTTTTGAGTTAACTCTATCGGTAATATCATCAATTAAACATGCAGAGCCTATTCTTTTATTTTCAGAATCTTTAAGTGTTACGCTGTACCAATCGCAAATAATAATTTCTCCGCTTTTTGTAATATTTTCATTAATATTTCTAAAAGTTCTTTCTTCAATAAAAGAGGTTTCTCTAAGTTTTTTCATTTCCTCTCTTAAATGAGGGGGAGTTAACAAATCTTCATTATGCTTACCTACGACTTCTTCTGCTTTATATCCAAAAATTCGTTCAGCTGAACTATTCCATTCTAGAATCTTAAAATCTAAATCCCAAATAATTGATGCCAATGGTGTGTTATCAAATTGATCTTTTAATATTTGGTTACTTTTAAACAATAAATCCTCAGTCTTTTTTTTCTCTGTAATATCTTCAACAATACCGTGTAAATGGGTTATTTTGCCATATTCATTTACAGAGTTGTAAAAACTTGCTTCAACCCATTTATTTTTTCCTTTTTTTGTAATTATTCGAAATGGTTTTGGTTTAAAACTTATTAAAGTCTTATTTTTTGCAATTTTAAATACTATTGCACTAATTATTGGTAAGTCGTCTGGATGAACTAATTCATGTACTTTAATTGTTCCTTTAAGTAATTCTTCATGATTATAACCAAATAATTCTTTTGAATTTTCTGAAGCAAAAACAACTGGAAAATCTATATCATTTTTACACTTAATAGCAACTGAAGTACTTTTATTAATAATATTATAAGCTTCTCTAATTTTGTTTTCAGAAAGCTTTTTATCAGTTATTTCCTGAAAAAAAATTAACATTCCATCTAAAGTTGGAATCATTCTGTTTTCAAACCATCTGTTCCAGGGAGTAAAATAATTTTCAAAGCTTATAGGCTTTTTTGTTTTTAAAGAATTCTGGTATTCGTCATAAAACAAATCTCCCTCCTTTTCTGGAAATTCTTTCCAAATATTTTTTCCTATAAGTTCTTTAACCGGTTTTCCCAATAAATTTGCGGCCTGCTCATTTACATATATATAATTAGATTTTTTATCTAATATTACAAAGCCATCTTTAATGCTTGAAAGTGTATTTGATAGTAAATTTTTTGTGGTATTAAGTTTTTGTTCAAAAACAACATTTTCAGTAACATCTTGTGCAATACCAATGATTCTAGAAATTTTATTATTTTCAATTATAACACTTCTTTTTTCATGAATATATTTTAGCTTTCCTTTTTTTGTGAAAATTCTGTATTCAAAATTCTGATTAGGATTTTCTGTTAGGTTTTTTACATTAAAATTACTCACTTTAACTTTATCATCTTTATGAACAAATGATAGATAATACTCTAAACTTATTTTGTTTTCTTGTGGATTTGCTTCAATAATTTTATACGCTTCGTCTGTCCAACTTAATTCCTTTGTTTTAAAATCATAAAACCAGCTTCCAATTTTTGCAATTGATTCAGATTCTTTATACCTTTTTTCACTATCTGCTAACTCTTTTCGTGCAAGTACCCTTTCCGTTATATTCTCAACCGATACTATAACATTTTCCAATGTATTTTCATTCCCATCGACTACATTAAATTTTATTAATATATCAAACTCTTCACCGTCTAAGGTTTTGTTAACAGATTCTATTTCAGTTTCTTTTATACCTACTAAAATATCTACAATTAGTTTTGAAAACCCTTCATTTGATTTTTTGGTAAAAACTTTATTCAGATTTTCATATAGATCTGTTTTATTTTTGGCTTTATATAATTTAACAGCATTAGCATTAACATCTTTTATAGAAACTAATGAAGTTAGTTTAGGAATAACATCTGGATTATTTTTAATGTAAGATTTTATATTGGTATTGTGCTTTTTAATAAGCGAATCCATATATTTTTTAGCCTCTGAAAAATCTTCAATCCAAAGAGCAATAGGTGCATGCTCAAAAAAGCTGAAATATTTCTCACTACTAATATTAGTAATTTTTCTTTGATTTGAAACTTTTGAATTATCTGGAAGTATATTTTTTAAATCTCTATTGGCCATTTCAATTATTTGGTTTAGGCTCTGATAATATAAATATATAAATTAATTATTAAGCGGTAAAGAAATTGTTACGCTTGTGCCCATATTAAGAATACTTTTTGCCGAAATTTTTCCGGAGTGTTGTTTAATTATTTTTTCTGCAATTGGAAGGCCTAATCCAATACATTTTTGTTTACTTGTATCATAGGTATTAATAACAACAAAATCTTTAAAAATTTCGGTTAAATCATTTTCTGAAACACCAATTCCTTCGTCCGATATTACAGTATCGATAGTATTGTTATTTTTTACAACTTCTATTATAATTTTAGAATTCTCATCAGAAAATCTTATTGCATTGTTTAGTATATTTTTTAACGCTCGTGTAATTTTTCTTGCATCAATATTTACTAGAAGAGGATCTTCCGAAATTTTTTTAATTAAACCTATTTTTTTGGATTTTGCAATTTCATTAAAATCATTTACCACATTATTTAATACTTCATTATAATTTTTAAGTTGAAAATTATAATCTGTACTACTATTTTTTAATTGATTATATTCCGAAAAAGAGTTTAATAATTCAATAGTATATTGAGATGAATTTTTAATAATTTGAACATGCTTTTGTATTTTTTCTGCATCATAATTTTCGATTCCAGCTAATATCATATCTGAAAAAGAGTATGAAATTCCAATCGGATTTTTCAAATTATGAATAAGCATCGAAATTAATCTGTCATTTTCAATATTAACCGTTTTTAAAGTATTAGAAACAGCTTTTAGTTGAAGCCTCAATTCAACAATTTTCTCTTCGAGTTGATTGGTATAGTTTTCCGATTTGTCTTCAATCTTTTTCACAATATAAGGGTTTAGCGTAAAAATAATTGTAATATTTTAATATTCAAACTTTTAAACTGATATTTATCATTATAAATTCATTTTGTCAAATACTTTAATAATCCATAAAACTATGTTTACATTATACTTTTAAATAATGATGTAATATACTTCCCAAATTTCATTACTTTTACCTTTTACGATTAAAACAATAAAAATGTCAGCTGCAAAAAAAAGTTACAAAAAGATTACCACAAAATCATTAACTGATATGAAAAAAAATGGCGAGAAAATTGCCATGTTAACTGCTTATGATTATACAATGGCTAAAATTGTTGATAATGCAGGAATTGATATTATTTTAGTTGGTGATTCGGCATCAAATGTTATGGCTGGTCATGAAACAACTTTACCTATCACATTAGATCAAATGATTTACCATGCAAGTTCAGTTGTTAGAGCAACAAATCGTTCGCTTGTTGTTGTAGATTTACCTTTTGGAAGTTATCAAGGAAATTCTCGTAGTGCTCTAGATTCAGCTATTCGAATAATGAAAGAATCTGGTGGACACTCTGTGAAGCTTGAAGGAGGAAGTGAAATAGCTGAATCAATTTCAAGAATTTTAACCGCAGGAATTCCTGTTATGGGACATTTAGGGTTAACTCCTCAATCTATTTACAAATTTGGGACTTTTACTGTTAGAGCCAAAGAAAAAGAAGAAGCAAATAAATTATTAGAAGATGCTAAATTGTTAGAAGAACTTGGATGTTTTGCATTAGTACTTGAAAAAATTCCTGCAAAATTAGCTAAGAAAGTTGCAGATAGCTTATCCATTCCGGTAATAGGAATTGGGGCAGGAAATGGTGTAGATGGACAAGTTTTAGTAACCCATGACATGTTGGGAATGACACACGAATTTCATCCTAGGTTTTTACGAAGATATCTTGATTTATATACTGAAATGAATAATGCTTTTGAAAACTATATTTCTGATGTAAAAAAATTGGATTTCCCTAATGATGATGAACAATATTAATGAAAGTATTATTTATTGATACCAACCATCCAATACTTAAAAATGGTTTAGAAAAATTAAACTGTATTTGTGATGAAGATTATACTTCTTCAAAAGAAGAAATTGAAGAAAAAATCTCCAAATACAACGGTATTGTTATTCGTAGTAGATTTAAAATTGATAAAACATTTATAAATGCTGCTACTAATTTAAAATTTATTGCGCGTGTTGGAGCTGGACTTGAAAGTATTGATATTGAATATGCCGAAGAAAAAGAAATCTATTTAATTTCTGCACCTGAAGGAAACAGAAATGCTGTTGGAGAGCAAGCTTTAGGAATGATTTTAGCCTTGTTTAATAACTTAAAAAAAGCAGATCTAGAAATTAGAAAAGGAAAATGGCTTCGTGAAGAAAATAGAGGAGTTGAATTGGAAGGTAAAACTGTAGGTATAGTTGGTTATGGGAATATGGGAAAAGCCTTTGCAAAAAAATTGCGTGGTTTTGATGTGGAAGTTATTTGCTACGATATAAAAGATAACGTGGGTGACGAAAATTGCAGGCAGGTTTCTTTGGAAGAATTACATCATAAAACAGATGTTTTAAGTTTACATACACCATTTAATAATTTATCACATAGAATGGTAAATACTGCTTTTATTACCGCTTTTAAAAAACCCTTTTATCTTATTAATACTGCACGTGGATCTGCGGTGGTAACAGATGACTTAGTTGAAGCTCTTATAAATAATAAAATTCTGGGTGCTTGTTTAGATGTATTAGAATATGAAAAATTGTCTTTCGAAAATCTATTTGAAAATGATGTTTTACCAAGAGCTTTTGATTATTTAATTCATTCAGAAAAAGTTTTATTATCTCCTCATATTGCAGGGTGGACGGTAGAATCTAAAATAAAATTAGCTCAAACAATTGTAGATAAAGTTAAAGCAAAATTTTATTAATTATTATACAATAAAAATTATTTAGACATGCAATATAAGGCTGACTCACCAGAAGATTATATAAATCAAGTTCCTGAAGAAAGGAGACTTGTTTTAATTAAATTACGAAAAACTATTTTAAACAATTTACCAAAAGGATTTGAAGAAGGTATTCAATATGGTATGATCGGCTATTATGTACCACACAGTATTTATCCTAATGGCTACCATTGCACACCTACAGAACCATTGCCATTTATGAGTTTTGCATCCCAAAAAAATTCAATTAATTTATATCATAGTGGTATTTATGCTAATCAAGAATTGCAAAAATGGTTCGTAAATGAGTATCCAAAACGCTGCTCAAGAAAACTCGATATGGGTAAAAGTTGCATTCGGTTTAAAAAAATTGATGAAATTCCGTTTGAACTTATAGCTGAATTATGTAAAAAAATGACTGTTGACGAATGGATTGAAATTTATGAAACCAATATAAAAAAATAACACATGACAAAAAGAGTTACAGGAATTGGGGGGTTATTTTTTAAAACAAAAGACCAAAAATCAACAAAAGATTGGTATAAAAAACATTTAGGTTTTAATACCGATGACTGGGGATGTACATTTTGGTGGAAAGATGAAGAAGGAAAAAAATGCTCAACACAATGGAGCCCTTTTGAAAAAGATTCAAATTATTTTGAGCCTTCGAAAAAAGAATTTATGTTCAATTATCGTGTAGAAAATTTGGTTGAGCTTATTAAAACCTTAAAAGAAGAAGGAGTTACTGTGGTTGGTGAAATTGAAGAGTTTGATTATGGAAAATTTGGTTGGATTTTAGATAACGACGGAAATAAAATTGAGCTTTGGGAACCAAAAGACACCGCTTTTTTATAATATTTATTTTGTACTTTTAATGTTCTAATAATTTAATTATGGATGTAATTGATGAAAATGGAAATGTAATTCCAAAAAGTAAAGAAGAAAGCAAAAGAGTTCTGGCTGGTATTTTAGGGATTCTTTTAGGGTCTTTAGGGGTACATAAATTTATACTTGGTTATACTACAGAAGGTATTATTATGTTTGCTGTAACTGTTGTAACTTGTTTTGTTTTTTCACCCTTAACAGGTTTAATTGGTCTAATTGAAGGTATAATATACTTAACAAAATCTGATGAAGAGTTCACTTATATGTATCAAACAAATAAAAAAGGGTGGTTTTAATATTACACCTTTAGTTACTATTTTCTTCTTATGAAGAAATCTTAGTATCAATTTCAATACCATCGTTTTCCAGGCTACTTTCAAGTTCAGCCTGAAACTCTTCCATAACAGGTTTAACCGTACTTTCTGGAATATCGGCAACTCTAATATACATTAAACCATCAATGGCATTGTTAAATTTCGGGTCAACGTTAAATGCTACCAAACGAGCGTTTTGTTTAACATATTTTTTAATAAGTACTGGTATTCGAAGGGCACCTGGTTCAATTTCGTCAATAATTTTGTCAAATTTATTCATATCAGCTTTTGTAGCATCAAAAACAAAATCTTTATCGGCGTCTTTTAACTTAACTTTATATTCTTTTTTAGGATGAATGTATTGCGCAATATAAGGGTCGTAATAATGAGATTTCATAAACTCTATCATTAACGATTTTGAAAAATTAGAAAATTGGTTGCTAATACTAACTCCTCCTATCAAATATTTATATTCTGGATGGCGCAATGTTATATGCACTATACCTTTCCAAAGCAAAAATAATGGCATTGGTTTTTGCTGATATTCTTTAATAATAAAAGCACGACCCATTTCAATAGAATTTTCCATCATTGAATACAATTCAGGTTCAAACTTAAAAAGGGTATGTACATAAAAACCTTCAATGCCATATTTTTTATAAATATCCTTTCCTAAACCCATTCTATAAGCCCCAACTACTTTTTTTACATCATCATCCCATAAAAATAAATGATGATAATAGCCATCAAATTTATCTAAATCTATTGATTCATTTGTACCTTCACCAACCTCTCTGAAAGTAATTTCGCGTAATCGTCCAATTTCAAATTTTAAATTTGGTATTCTTTTACTCTGTGCAAAAAACACTTCATAATTTTTACTTTTCAGTAATCTTCCATTTTTTTCACGCAACGCATCTACTTCCTGAATAATTTTATCATTATTTTTTTGACAAACAATTTCTTTTGGTTGCTTTGGTATTTTTAAAGAAGGAGCGCTTAACGTTTTATTTTCTTTTTCAAAAGGATTTGCCAACATGTATGTTTTTCTACGAATAAAATCACAGTAATCCTGTGTGTTTTTATATTCTTCTTGATCTAAAACCGAGATTGGTTTTCCTATTCTAACCTTTATAACTCTTCCTTTTTGAGATAAAACTTCTGAAGGTAACTTAGCTGTTCTTAATGTTGGATTAAGTTTAGATAAAAAATAAAATAATTTACTATTCTTTGCATGAAAATAAATTGGAATTACAGGAACATTTGCTTTTTGAATTAATTTAATTGCTCCAACTTCCCATGGTTTATCAACTATTAATTTCCCATCTTTATATGTTGAAACCTCTCCTGCAGGAAAAACACCTAAAGGCATTCCTTCTTTAATATGAGCGAGGGCACTTTTAATTCCGGCCAAACTAGATTGCGCATCCTTTCTATCTTCAAAAGGATTTACTGGCATAATAAATGGTTTCATTGGCTCGATTCTATGCAATAAAAAATTGCCAATAATTTTATAATCAGGTCGTTTTTCAATCAATAATTTTAATAATACAATTCCGTCAATTCCTCCAAGTGGATGATTTGAAACCGTAATAAATGCACCGTCTTTCGGAATTCTTCTTAAATCCTCTTCTGGAATTTCAAATTTTATTTGTAGGTCGTCTAACAGTTCAGAAAAAAACTCTAAATCCTCGAGATGTTTATGTTTGTTATATATTTTATTTATGGTTGAAATCCGAAGAGCCTTCATTAGTAACCAGCCAAAAAATGTACCTATAAATCCATATTTATCAAGATTTATTACTTTCGAAACTTCTTTCGGTGTTACTAAACTCATTTATTCTAAATTAACAGGAATTACAAAAATACATAAAATTATTGCACAACAAGTTGTACAGTTCCTTTTGTATCTTGTTTTAAAAGAACAACTTCTTTATCTTCAACTAAAGTTATTACTTTTTCAACAGCATGTCTAATTGTAAACAACGAAACATCCTTAACAAAACTAACATTATATTTTAATTTAATTTTTGATAAAAACTGTTCAAAATTATTGAATTTATCTTCAATACATACTGAAAAACTTAAAGCTGAATTTTGAATAAGGTTTACTTTTAATTTATAATTGTGTAAAATCTTAAAAATATCACTCAAATTATTTTCTACCATAAACGAAAAATCCAATGCTGAAATAGAAATCAAAATTTGATCTTTTTTTAAAATATAGCATGGTATTTCTGGCAATAAACTAAGGTCTTTACCAACTATTGTCCCTTTCAAATCTAAATTATAAAAAGAACGTACATATAAAGGAATATTTTTGTTTTCAAGTGGTTTTATGGTTTTTGGATGAATTACAGAAGCTCCAAAAAATGCCATTTCAATAGCTTCGCTATATGAAATTTGTTTTAATAATTTAGCCTCCTTAAAATAACGAGGATCTGCATTTAAAACGCCGTCTACATCTTTCCAAATAGTAACACTTTTAGCATTTAAACAATATGCAAATATTGCTGCAGAATAATCAGATCCTTCACGGCCCAAAGTTGTTGTAATATTTTTTTCAGTACTACCCAGAAAACCTTGAGTTAAAAATAAATTGTTTGTGTTTAAAGCCTTAATATTTGCAGCGGTTTCTTTCCAATTTACAGTTGCATTTCTATAATTGGCATCCGTTATTATATAATCTCGAACATCTATCCATTTATTGCTTATCCCAATTTCATTTAAATAAACACTAATAATTTTTGTTGAAAGTAATTCTCCAAAACCAACAATTTGGTCATAAATAAAATTATAATCTTTCGATTTGTTTGTTATTAAAAATCCGCTTAGCTGTCCAAATAATTTTTCAATATCAAATAAAATAAGTTGCTTTTTATCTTCAAATAAATTTTCAATTATTTCTAAATGAAAATTTCTTGCAAATTCAATTTGTTCTGCCAAATTATCGTTTTTTGAATAATAAGAATCAACTATTTTCTCAAAGGCATTGGTCATTTTTCCCATAGCCGATATTACAATAAGTGTATTTTCAATTCCTTCATGTTTTAAAACACGAACAACATTTTTAACACTTTCGGCATCTTTAACCGATGCGCCACCAAATTTAAATACCTTCACTTTATAAGTTTAAATAATTTTTCATTGAAACTCTATCAATTTGAGCTGTATCCCAATCTCTTAATACTTTAGCACCAGTACTTTTATAAAATTCAATTGCCGGCTCATTCCAATCTAAAACATTCCATTCTATTCGCTTTACACCTTTATTATAACCGTATTCAATAACTTTTTTATATAAAGAGCTTCCAATTTTTAGACCTCTTTTGTTTTCTGTTACAATTAAATCCTCTAAATGAATTGTAGGTCCTTTCCAGGTTGAATATCTTGGGTAAAATAATGCAATACCAACAATTTCAGCATTCATTTCAGCAACAAATATTTTAAAAAGCGGAGTTTTTCCAAAGCCATCTTTTACCAACTCATCAACTGTAACTTCTACAGCATTAGACTCTTTCTCGAAATGTGCCAATTCCTTAATTAGATTTAGTGCAGCAGGCATATCTGATTTTTCTCCTTCTCTAATAATAAAACTCATTTTTATCCATCATTAATTAATGTATAAGCTAAAGTAAAAATCTTTATTCAAACTATATGACTATTCTAATCCTTTTTCAAAAAAATTCTCGACCTTTGTAAGATAATCAACATATTTATAAAATGAAAAATAACAATCTCACATTAGGGGAATTTATAATTGAAAATCAAAAACACTATAAATCTACAACAGGTGAATTTTCGAGATTGTTAAGTTCCATTAAATTAGCAGCTAAAATTGTAAATTATAAGGTTAATAAAGCTGGATTGGTAGATATATTAGGAAATGCTGGCGAAACAAATATTCAAGGTGAAAATCAACAAAAATTAGATGTATATGCTAATGATGTTTTTATGGAAACCTTAATAAACCGTGAAATTGTTTGCGGTATTGCAAGTGAAGAAGAAGACTATTTTGTTGCCATTAAAGGTAAACAAGGCACAAATGAAAATAAATATATTGTTCTAATTGATCCTTTAGATGGTTCTTCCAATATTGATGTAAACGTATCTGTAGGTACAATTTTTTCAATTTACAAACGCATAACTCCATCTGGAAGTCCTGTTGAAATGAAGGATTTTTTACAACCTGGGAGTGAACAGGTTGCTGCAGGCTATGTGGTTTATGGAACCTCAACAATGTTGGTTTATACTTCAGGTCATGGAGTAAATGGTTTTACCTTAAATCCTGCAATAGGTTCATTTTACTTATCACATCCAAATTTTCAATTTCCAGAGGAAGGAAAAATATATTCTATAAATGAAGGAAATTATGTGCATTTTCCACAAGGTGTAAAGGATTATTTAAAATATTGTCAGGAAGAAAAAGATAACAGACCTTACACTTCTCGCTACATAGGTTCTTTAGTTTCCGACTTTCACAGAAATATGATAAAAGGGGGAATTTATATGTACCCAACAAGCACTATAGGTCCAAAAGGAAAATTACGTTTATTATACGAGTGCAATCCAATGGCTTTTTTAGCAGAACAAGCTAATGGAAAAGCATCAGATGGCTATAGAAGAATTATGGATATTGAACCAACAGAATTGCATCAACGTGTTCCTTTTTTCTGTGGAAGTAAAAAAATGGTTGAAAAAGCGGAAGAATTTATGGCGAAATATCCAGAAGACGGAAATTATTAATATAATTGAAGTTTAGAATATTTTTTGTTCAAACTTTAAATTAATTTTAATAAGTATTAACAATAGCGCTATAAGAACATTTGATTTTTAAGGTTTTTTAAATTGAGAATGGTTCGTTACCTTTGAATGATTGCGAAAAAAGAAAAATAATTAAGTTTAACTAAAAAAAAATACAATTATGTCATTTGAATTACCAAAACTACCGTACGCTTATGATGCGTTAGAACCACATATTGATGCAAGAACTATGGAAATTCACCATACAAAACATCATCAAGGTTATACAAACAATTTAAACAATGCAATTGCTGGAACAGCTTTAGAAGGAAAATCTATTGAAGCTATTTTAGGCGGATTGGATATGAACAACGGAGCTGTTAGAAATAATGGTGGTGGTTTTTACAATCACTGTTTATTTTGGGATGTAATGAATCCTGAAGGAAAAGGATATTTATCTGGAGAATTAAAAGATGCAATTATTTTAGAATTTGGTTCTGTTGAAGCATTTAAAGATGCTTTTGCAAAAGCTGCTGCAACTCGCTTTGGTTCAGGTTGGGCTTGGTTATGTGTGCATAAAGGAGGAAAAGTTGAAATTTGCTCTACACCAAATCAAGATAATCCTTTAATGCCAGGTGTTAGTTGTGGAGGGTTCCCAATTTTAGCGTTAGACGTTTGGGAACACGCTTATTACTTAAATTACCAAAATAGAAGACCAGATTATATTAATGCATTTTTTAATGTTATAAACTGGAACCACGTTGAGAAATTATACGCTGATAACAAATAATATTATTTAATAAATAGGTTATAAAAAAACTCGCCAAATTGGCGAGTTTTTTATTTTAAGATTATGTGTTTTTTATTCTAAATCTAAGCTTACAATTGCAATTCCATGTTTTTCTTCAAATTCACTTTTAGTGATTTCAGGACCAATTGAAAATTGAATACTTTCAACTTTGTTAATATCAAAAGTTGTATTTAGATTGTGTTCTAAAAAATAAGGTAAAAAACTAGGATATGGTCTTGGGAGCGTTACCGTTTTAACAGGTTTTAAGTCTTTAATTGCCAACTTATAATCTAATCTTTCTGTGCCGATTTCAATAACCTTCCCAAAAGCAGCTCCATTCACCATTACAAAAGCAATTTGAAGTTTACAAGGTTTATCATTTAATGAGCGACCTTTAAAAACAATTGTTTCTTTTGAAGAAAGATCAGATTTTCTACCATTAATTTTATCAATAATAAAATGTTTAAAGCTATAATCGTACATAGGTGTTGCATTTAAATTTTCATTATCAGCAACAAATAATTTATCAATATTTATTTGATATTCATCTTCTCCATTTTCAATTGGAACTAATTTTAGCGAACGATTCCATTGTTTAACCAATAAATCAGCATCTTTTTGGGCTTTAAAAAGTTCAATGGAATTTGTTTTAGGAACTACACGCACATCAAAAGTACTTCTATCGTAAAAATCCCAATTAAAAGGTGTTCCTCGTTGATCTGCAGGATAGGTTATAGTTTCATCTATTCCTTTTACAATTATTTGATATTTCAAATATCCAACTGTTATCAAGTTTGCTGGTACAAATGCTGAATAATTGTAACCATTATTCCAATCCATTTTAATAACCTCTCTTCTAAAGCCATTATAAACCCATAATTCAACCTCAGTTGGTGATTGTGGTGCAACTATTTGAGCAGTAATTTCTAAAAGAGTTCCTTCAGAAATTTCATTTATAGCAATGTGTTTAAAATGGGTTTTTGTTACTGTAGTTTCAGGAGCAAAATAGTCATTCAATTTATTTGAATTAAAATTATCATTTGCAGACCATTTTTTAAAAACTCCTTTTTTACTTAAAATATAAGTTCCCGGAACTATTGAAAATGAATTTTCTTCAACTTTTGTCGAAAATAAATTGCCTTCATTAATTGCTTCAACAGTAAAATCCGTACCCAATTCTTTCAATTTTATGCTCATATCCCAATTTTCCCATTTAATTACTCCTACAGTTTTTTTAGGACTATTTCTACCAAACGGATTATCTATCCAAATTGCATCTGGCATAACTTCTAATCTCCAAACACCTTTGTCTATTTTATCTAAAAAATAAGCTCCAACACCATTATATTTTACAACTGAAGAATTACCAAAACCAGCAATTTTATTTAATTTTTTCTCGTCAAGCAATTGAGAGTTTGTCGTGTTTGTATAAATAAATTTTTCAGCAGAATTGTACTCTGCTAAATCCTTAAGATAACCTACATTGAAATTATCAAAACTTGTGTTATCTGGAAACTTTCCAAAGTCTTTGTACATTGGTATTTCACGAAATACTTCACCACAAATCATTAAACTCAAGGCTTTTTGAGGTGTATACACCAAATTCATATAATGCGTATTGTATTCGGTATTTGCAAACGCCAAATAAGTAGGATCATAGGCAAAATGAGTGGCTATTTGAATACCAGCTGTTCTAAAACTTCTAGCAATAGCCGGATATATATAACTTTTCCCAACATCAGCTGCATCGAATTCATAAACCAGTTTTGCTCCTTGGTATTTTTTAATAGTTTCCTCAAAAGGAATATTGTAATCATTTACATTTGGTAATAAATTCCCTGATAGTTCCCGTTGATACCCTAAACCTGTTGGATACCATTGAAACGTTCCGCCTTGAATTCCTGCTTTAAAATAAGCATCAGCAAAATGAACCGCATGACTAATATTATAAAATATTGGTTTTTTTGTACCTGTTTTTCGCATAGATTCAACCATACTTTTAACAAATTTGGTTACTTTTTCTTGTTCACCTCTATGATGCGGCTCATTACTAACTTCAAAAGCAATGAGACTTGGGTCATTTTTATATGCAATCCCATTATAAGGATTAACATGGTTTAAAAACTGGTATAAATAATTTTGTTGTGCCTTTATGGCTTCCGGATTTGATAAGCAATCACCTTTTCCATATTTATGTGAAAATCCAGGAGTTTTACCATCTGGTTCTGGCCAACCATCTCCCCAAAACGCAATTGGAGTTATTACATAATTAATTTTTTTTTCTTTTAACTTTTGAAGTAAATAATCGAAAGTATCTAAATATTCATTTTCTAAAAGATTTCCCACCGTATCACTTATTTGAGTATCCCAAACGTGAATTCTGTATAAATCAAACCCAAGTCTTGAAAAATGATATACATCATTATTTATGGCTTTTTTAGGGTCGATTCCCATTCTTTTTGCAGATCGATAGGCGTGCGCAAAAGGAACTGTATAATTCACACCAAAACCTTTAACCTCTTTGTTGGATTCTCCCCAACGCATTACACCATTATCATCTACATAAACATCGGTTTTATCAGAATTATTTTGAGCAATAAAATTGATTGTACCAAAAAATAGTACAAAAACTAAAATTATATATTTTGTCTTCATACTATCAAATTTAAGCAATAAAGTTTGTTTTAATAGGCTCTTTTGTTACTTCCTTCGTAAAAATTAATAAACGAATCATTAACAACACGATTTCCTCCAGGTGTTGGATAATCTCCCGTAAAATACCAATCTCCTAGGTGATTTGGACATGCTTTGTGTAAATTTTCAACGGACTGATAAATAATTTCAACTTCTGAAGTTATTTCCTTTGTTTTTAACATTTGAGCTATTTTATCAGAAATTTGTTCATCAGTAAAGTTTGTATAAATATCTTTAACTGCATTTTCAATTTCGCGATCTTCTAATAGTTGTTGAACTTTGCATTTATTATAAACGTCATCAACAATATTGTAATTATTAGTGTCTTTTAACAACTCCAAAGCAGCTCTAAACGCAATAAAATCCCCCATTTTTGCCATATCAATTCCATAACAATCTGGATAACGAATTTGTGGTGCCGATGAAACAACTATAATTTTTTTAGGATTTAACCTATCTAAAATTTTAATAATACTTTTCTTTAAAGTAGTTCCTCGTACAATACTATCATCAATAATTACTAAATTGTCATTTGACTTTACAATTCCATAGGTAACATCATAAACATGTGCAACTATATCATCTCTACTAGTGTCATCGGCAATAAAAGTTCTTAATTTAGCATCTTTAATTGCAAGTTTTTCAATGCGCGGTCTTTGCGCTAATATTTGGGTAACTCTCTCAGCTGACAATTCCTTTTTACCACTTAAAATTGCTTTCGTTTTTTGAAGATTTAAAAAATCTTCTGCAGCTTCACGCATTCCATAAAATGAAGTTTCTGCTGTATTAGGTATGTATGAAAAAACAGTATTTTTTATATCATTATTAATTTTTTTCAATATTTGAGGAAATACCAATTTTCCTAAATTTTTTCTTTCAGTATAAATATCTTTATCACTTCCTCGCGAAAAATAAATACGTTCAAATGAGCAAGATTTTTTTGGTAATTGCTCTATAATTTTATTCATAGAGATCTGACCATTTTTCTTAATAATTAAAGCACAACCTCTCTCAATTTCTTTTACCTCTTTAATATTTACATTAAAAACAGTTTGTATTACTGGTCTTTCTGAAGCAACAACTACAACTTCATCATCTTTATAATAAAATGCTGGTCTTATTCCCGCAGGATCGCGTAAAACAAACGCATCTCCATGTCCCAATAAACCGGCCATTGCATAACCACCGTCCCAATTTTTTGCGGATTTTTTTAATATTTTTTTAATATTAATTTTTTCTTCTATTAAAGGGGAAGCGTCTTTTTTAGAAATATCAAGTTCATTTTTTAATTTTTGATATTGTTTTGCAACTTCATCATCAATAAAATGGCCTATTTTTTCCATTACGGTAACCGTATCGGTCATTTCTTTTGGGTGTTGCCCAATTTCAACCAAATCATTAAACAGCCGTTTAGAATTGGTCATATTAAAATTACCAGCAACTATTAAACTTTTATGCATCCAGTTGCTTTGGCGCAAAAAAGGATGTACAGATTCAATACTATTTTTGCCAAAAGTACCATAACGTACATGACCTAAAAATAAATTTCCAATATATGGAGCATTGTCAATTTGCCATTGTACATCTTCAATTTTATCAGGAAATTCTTCGTTTATAATATTTAAACGTTCGTTAATTTGAGAAAAAATATCTTGAATTGGTTGATCTGCATTAGATCTAACTCGGCTTATATAACGTGTTCCTGGAGCAACATCAAATTTTATACTTGCCAAACCTGCACCATCTTGTCCACGATTGTGTTGTTTTTCCATTAACAAATACATTTTATTCAAACCATAAAACGCTGAACCATATTTATCCTTATAATACTGTAGCGGCTTCAACAATCTAACCATTGCAATTCCACATTCGTGTTTAATAGCGTCACTCATTGTATTTGTTTTAGTAAAGTATTTATAAATAAAAAATTCCGCACGTATGCAGAATTTTGTAATCAATTTAACCTAATTCAATTTCAAATTGAGTTAATAGCTTAAACTGCAACAATCTCTCTTGTATCTCTTCAAAAGTTAAATTTTCCATACGTTCGGTTCCAAATTTCTCCACACAAAAAGAGGCTAAGTTTGATCCTGAAATTACGGCTCGTTTCATATTTTCAAAAGAAATATCACCAGAACGAGCAATATGCCCTATAAAACCACCTGCAAAAGTATCTCCTGCTCCTGTTGGGTCAAAAACTTCTTCTAATGGTAATGCAGGAGCAAAAAACACATTGTCATCATTAAATAATAATGCTCCATGTTCACCCTTTTTAATAACTACATATTTTGGCCCCATTTCTTGAATTTTTTGAGCAGCTCTAACTAAAGAATATTCTCCAGAAAGCTGACGCGCTTCTTCATCATTAATTGTAATCACATCAATTTTTGCAATTACTTCCATTAATTCAGGTAAGGTATTATCCATCCAAAAATTCATAGTGTCTAAAACTACTAACTTTGGTCGGTTTGGTATTTGTTTAATTACATCCATTTGAACTGCAGGATGCAAATTACCAAGCATTAAAAAGTCGGTATCAATAAACTTACTAGGTACAACAGGTTTAAATTCAGCTAAAACATTTAAATCTGTTATTAAAGTATCTCTAGTATTTAAATCGTTGTGATATTTTCCTTTCCAAAAAAAAGTTTTACCAGCTTCAATTATTTCAATACCGTCTGTATTAATATTTTTATCGTTTAATTTTTTTAAATATTCTTTTGGAAAATCACCGCCAACAACGGAAACAATGCCCGATTTTACTCCAAATTGTGAAGCTGAAAGCGAAATATAAGTAGCTGCACCACCTAATATTTTATCAGTTTTTCCAAACGGTGTTTCAATAGCATCAAAAGCAACCGTACCAACAATTAATAATTTACTCATATTATGTTTTTGTCATTCCCGCGAAGGCAGGAATCAATCAATAATTTACACTAACTTTTAAATTAGATTCCTGCCTTCGCAGGAATGACAATCTAAATTTTTACCTTAATTTTGCAGTTCTTTAAATCTACAATCATTTGATTGTGCAAAAATAAGTTTAAAAAATGACTATCAAAGAAATACAAGAAGAAATTATAGACGAGTTTTCAATGTTTGAAGATTGGATGGAACGCTATGAATATATTATTGAACTTGGAAAATCGTTGCCATTAATAAAAGAATCTTATAAAAAGGATGAAAACCTAATTATGGGCTGCCAATCAAAAGTTTGGTTACATTCTGAAATAGAAGATGATATAATAAAATTTACAGCTGACAGCGATGCTATATTAACTAAAGGAATAGTTGCTATTTTATTACGTGTTTTTAATAATCAAAAACCTCAAGATATTTTAGATGCAGACTTATATTTTATTGATGAAATTGGTTTAAAAGAACACCTTTCGCCAACAAGAGCAAACGGACTGGTTTCGATGATAAAACAAATAAAATTATACGCTTTAGCTTTTCAATCAAAATTAAGTTAATAATTGTATATTTGCCCTTATTTAGAATGAATATAAAGAAAGGTTTTAAGCATGAGTAGCACTAGAGTTGAGGAATTAGGAAATAAAATAGTTGAAGTTTTAAAAACTATTTATGATCCAGAAATTCCTGTTGACATATTTGAATTAGGTTTAATTTATGATGTTATGGTTAGTGAAAACAACGATGTTAAAATATTAATGACTCTTACATCTCCTAACTGTCCTGTTGCAGAGACTTTACCAGTTGAAATTGAGGAAAAAGTAAAAACCATTGAAGAAGTTAAAGATGCTACAGTTGAAATTACTTTTGATCCGATGTGGACACAAGACATGATGAGCGAAGAAGCAAAACTTGAATTAGGTTTTTTGTAGATGGCAGATGAAATTGTAAATAGAGTTGCAAAAAGTTCACTTAAAACAATAGACCTTGAGGAATACTACCCAAAAGGTAAAAGAACAATTATTGATATTAAAGATTGGTTATTTCAGGAAATTATTTTAAAAGAAGCTGATTTTCGTGAACATTTAAAAAATCATGACTGGAGTCAATATCAAAATCATTATGTTGCTTTAACTTGTTCATCTGATGCTATTACACCTTCTTGGGCTTATATGCTTATAGCTACATACGTTAGTCCTTTTGCTAAAAAAGTTGTTGTTGGAAATTTAAAAGAACTTGAAACATACATTTTTCAAGAAATTATTTCTAACTTAAATATTGAAGAATATAAAGAGAAACCTGTAATAATTAAAGGTTGTGCTAATAAACCTATTCCAGAAACCTCATATATTCAGTTAATTGAAAAATTGCAACCAGTAGCCAAATCAATTATGTTTGGTGAAGCTTGTTCAACAGTTCCACTTTTTAAAAGCAACTAATACGTTTTCTTATTTTTTCTAAAAAGTTTTCTATATATTTTTTATTTTTGCTTGCTTAAATTATAATTTTCAATTCGAAATTTATGAAGAAAGTATCTTTATTAATTTTAATAGTTTTTAATATTACTTTTTGTTTTTCACAAGCAAAAAAGTCTGATCCACCTAAACAAGGCTGGACCACTAAAGGAAAAACTTCATTCTTATTTAACCAATCTGCATTCTCAAATTGGGTTGCACAAGGTGAAAATACCGTAGCTGCGAATATTGGTTTAAATTACAATTTTAATTATTTAAAAGGTAAACTAACCTGGAAAAATAACATGCTAACTTCGTACGGTTTAACTAAAAGTAAAAACACAGAATTTGAAAAGAAAACAGATGATCGCTTAGAGTTTAATTCTTTACTTGGTATTAATGCTGAAAGCTATTGGTACTATTCAGTGATATTTAACTTTAAAACACAATTTACAAAAGGTTTTAAATATAGTAAAGATGCAAATGGTAAAGAAATTAGAACTGAATACACCAAATTTTTCTCACCAGCCACTTTTTTATTAGGACCTGGAATGTTATGGGAAAAAAATGAAAATTTTAAATTCAATATTGCTCCAGCAACTACTAAATTGGTAATTGTTGATAAAGAATTTACATTGCCTAAGGACGCATATTTTGGAGTAGGAGAAGGGAAAAGTACACGATTAGAATTAGGTTTTAATGCCTCAGGAAGATTAAAAATTGAAATCATGGAAAACATTTCAATGGAACAGATTATTAACTTATATGCCAATTATTTAGAAAATCCTGAAAATATTGATATTGATTATACAATGAATTTGATAATGAAAATAAATAGTCACTTTACTACGAACCTTATTTTTCAAACTATTTATGATGACAATGCCTTTGAAGGTTTTCAAAT
>UPTN01000489.1_pt1 | contig 20658 bp, 29 predicted proteins | sample 2160111 | NCBI WGS metagenome assembly UPTN01 (sample SAMN06265058, study PRJEB28932) | marine metagenome | isolation source: Columbia River Estuary | place: USA:Columbia River Estuary, USA | collected 2014-05-05
TGAAACTGTTTTGTACAATCACCATTCTTATCTTCAGCATCAGGATTGAAACCTTTCATGCCCTCAACTTGTTCAGTTGCCTGCATTGCGTAGCATTTACCAATCTCAATTTCATACAATTCGGCTGATGTGCCTGATAGGACATTCAATCCTCTTGGACTGTTGCCTGTTAAAGGAACCATTGCTATGGCGGCTTTGGTTGTACCTTTGTCAAATTTCTGACCATTCTTGAATGTCTTGGCAACTGCCATAAAGCTATAAGTTTTCATACGTAATGAATTTAGTCGCATAACCTATTAAGTCGGGGTATGCTCAATGTTAAAAACGAGTGGGGGTTGATTCTTATATTGACCCACACATCCACTAATGTTTAATTTTTTTAAAAATTTTACCAAAAAAATTTGGAATTGTCAATTATTTATTGTATCTTTGTATTTGTAAGGATTAAAGTAATGATAAACATATCCCTCAGACTAATTCTTAGATAGGTTTAATAAACTTATAGGATCAATATGACATTATATACTAAGGGGTAATTTAAATAAGCTTAAAATGAATAAAAACGATATTGCATTTTACACAGATGAACAGTTTTTAAAGTACTGGATGAAATTAATGGATGAATTATATCCTGAAACAGTAGTAAAATATAAAAAATTAAAAATAATTGAGAAATAACTTGCATATGTCAAATATTTTTTGTACCTTCGTAAAACTTTGAACAAACAAAGAAAAGTAACAAAAGAAATATACTACTTATTTTACTATATATATGTAGTATATATTATATATTTATTTTATATAGCTAAATTGTTTTCAACTATAAAAAAAGAGTAAAAAATGAACAAACAATTCAATACAGATTATTTAAAAGTAGCAGAGAAATTATATAGGGAAGCTAACCCTAAAGGAACTATGGATACACCAAGTTCTGTATATGAGAAAGTAGAACAGTGGCATAAGGAATGGGTTAAAGCAAGTATGAATAATAACACAAGACTAGATTTATATAGTTGGATTAAAAAAGTAAAGAAATGAAAAAAACATGTGGATATAAATCAATTGATGGAACAATTTACGAGAGCAAAAGGAAATGTAGAAAAAAAGATTTTGAGTATAAAAGAGATGCTTTAAGTGCTAAAATAAGAAATGTAGATTATGAAATGTCAAAGTATATTAACCTTTGGAGAAATAATAGAAATATGATTGATAGTCCTACACAGGCATTATGTAGATTAATATATCATGGTAGTAGAGAGCTTCTTGAATACAAAATTGAAAGTGATAAATTACAAAAAGAATATGAAGATCTTAAAGATACTAACTACTGGATAAAGAAATTATGGGTATGGTAACGCAAATAAAAAAACAATAAATGAATCAAAGAGAAAGAGTAAGCATAGATGTATTTAACAAGTACTTAGAGATTAAACAAGATATCATGTCAGACCTAAAACAGGTTTTCTTAAGACCAAACTACTACACTAAGAAGTACAGAGGTAACTTAATAACAGATATCAATGTAGGTATTTCTGAGAATGACTTTAACGAACATAGGGTACAGATATTTGTTAGACACGACAATGTATGGATTAGAGATGTTATGATTTATAACAGTAAGGGATTAAAGAAAAGTTATATTAAAACAAACTTAGAAGAGTATGCGTAAGATAAGGGAGATATTAGAAGAATGTTACCAGGTTAACTTCACAAGTAAAGAGCACTTATCTATAGGTGAAGGTATACTAGATGAAGCTGTATTATCAAATAGAAAGAAACAAATATTAAGTTTTGCTACTCACTATTTAAAAGAAGACTTTGTTGAGGTACATAAAGGCTTTCCAGAAAAGGGAGAAGTAGAAGTAGAGTTCTCTTTAGACTTTGTAGTATTGAAGGGAGAAGATTATAGGAGACTAATGAAATTAATAGAGAATGAGTAAGTATTACACACCAAGTATAGAGGAGTTTCATGTTGGGTTTGAGTATGAGAGCCATCAAGACCCACGTACAGATGATGGATGGGAAAAGTCAATACTAGGCAGACAAGATTTTAAGTACGTGATGCGAGAAGATAACGATGTTGATTATAGGGTAAAATACTTAGACAGAGAAGATATAGAGAGTTTAGGATGGGAGATTGATAAAACTAGATTAGATGGAGAAACTCAATTAAAATTCTATAAAGATAATAAATGTTTATACTATAGGAAAGAAAATCATGAGATTGGAATATTTACAATAGACCCTTCTAAAAATGATTATTATAGTAGATATAATGTAGACCCCACAAGAGTTCATATTATAATAATAAAAAACAAATCAGAGCTTAAAAAGCTTTTAAAACAGTTAGGAATAGATGAGTAATTTTAGTAAAAAAGGTAAAAGAGTAGCTCAAAGAGCAGCAGGTAAAGAACGTATGAAAGAGGTTAGATCTATTCTAGCTGATTTAGATGTAGTAGCACATAAGTTAATTGCATCAGGGGATAAGATAACAGAAGACAACTTAGCGGAACAGGCTGAACTATATACAGGCAGAGAGTTAGGTGATTTAGAGATATCTATACTACTGAGTAAGTTAAAGAACTTTCAAGACGAATTAGAAGCAAAGAGAATTCAACTACAATAAGTATGGAAGATAATAAAACACATTGGCGTAACTTAGCGACTGAAAGATTTTATATGAGATATCCTTATATAACTTTAATGGTATCTCCTCCTCTTAGGTACGATGATATAAAAATAAGAATGGAGACATTTGTTAAAGTAAAAGATAGGCTTATGTTTGTTGCAGATTCATATATAGCAGATGTACATGTAGATATATTTGAAAGTATACCTTTCTTTAAAGAAAGATTTATAGAGAAATGCGAGTTAATAAAAGATAAAGCAATATTTAATGAACAGAGTTCTATATTGGACCCTTATACTACAACAATATGATGGAGATAACAATAAAGAATATACTATCTTACCTTGAAGGTAATACAAAGTATTTGCTAGATATATTTAATCTATATCCTAAGCATCAACAAGAACAAGTAACCTGGAGATTATTAATCTGTAAGGAAGACTGTGTAAAGAATGGTGAATGCGAGTATTGTGGTTGTCCACCGCATAAGAAGGCGTTTGTAGATGAGTCCTGTAATCATGGGGATAGATTTCCTGATATGATGGATAAAGAGACCTGGGAGAAATATAAAATAGATAAAAATATACAGTTAGATGAAGAAGGAGTATAACGTAGAAAGGGACACGGTAATGGAATTACTGAATGATCTAGATGAATTTGAAACAAAGATGTTATCATTTATTGATAAATACCCAACATATAAATATACTGTTAATATAAAGCAGGAAGGAAATATTTGGGTAGGTGAAGTTAAAATAGAAAAAGATGGAAAGAATACAATTACTTAAAGAAACGTTAAAGCATATGGAGTATTATAATAATTTAGCTCCTTTTCCAGTCTATGATACTGGTGATGTTTTACAATTAAAAGAATATATAAAAATTATGGAAAGAACACCATCAGAATATGATAAGATACCTGTTACAGCATGTAAGCATTGTTTAGAGACCTTTATTCTTGTAGATGAATTAGATAATGATATTTGTGGCAGATGTGGGTCTGTTAATGAGATTACAATTTATAAAGACATATTTGAATACTTAGAAATGAAAAACAGAATAAATGAAGATAATTAAATTTGTAGACATAGTAGTAACAGCATTTACAAAAGAGGGGGAACCTTTTGATGTTGTAAAGGCTAAAGATATTGGAGTACCAGAGTATATTAATGATAGTGGGGTTACTAGTATTAGTCCTTACTTTACTGTAAAAGGTAGGTTATTTAAAAATGTATCATTAATAACTTACGAAGGACAGCAAATGAAAGTAGTAGGAAATTATAACGACTTAAATAAAATACATAAAAACATTACTGAACCAATAATAGGTTACTATGGGAAAACAAAATAAGGACAAGAAACAGTTAAAAAATGAAGAATATAAAAGCATTAAGTGTTAATATTAAGCTGAAGACACTATTTAAAACATGGCTTCAAATTACTGAAGTATTTCATGGACTAACTAATCAACAGATTGATGTATTGGCTTTATTATTATATTATCATTATAAATTAAGTCAGGAAATAACAAACAACAAAATATTATGGAAAATAGTATTTGATTACGAAACAAAAGCCAAAATTAAGGATGAGTTACAAATAGCGGACGCAGGTCTTCAAAATGTATTAACTCAATTAAGAAAAAAGAACATTGTTAATAATAATCAAATTGTTTCCACCTATATCCCAAATATAGAAAAGGATAGTACTACCTTTAAAATAGTATTTAATTTTAATATAATTCATGACAAAGGACGAGCATAAAAAAATCCGAGCACTTATACACAGGATAGGTTTAAAATATAATCTACCAGATGATGTAGTAAAAAGGATAGTAGAGTCACCATATGAATTTGCGTATATTACACTTAGACAAGTTAAGTTAGATGGTATACAATCTGAAGAAGAATTAAAAAAACATAAAACAAATTTTAACTTTAAAGCACTGGGTAAGCTTTATGTAAATTACCCATCCTTAGAACGTCGGGAGAAACAAAAGAAGTTCATTAATATATTAAATAAAAAAAACAAATGGAAGAAGTAGTAAATTTAACACAAGATGATGTATTGGATCTAATAAGAGAATTTCCAATTATACCATTACGTAACAAAATTATCATTACCACCAATGTATTGGAGTTAGAAGATGATGAAGTAGATTTAGGAGGGAATGCATTCTCCCCTGAGCAATATGTATTAGCAGTAGGGAGCTACTCAAAAGATATTGTTAGTCCTGGACAAAAAGTGTTTTTAGATGTAGAGTCTATGACAGTGAAAGTAAACAATCCAGATGATGTGTACAACCCAGTAATGAAGATTTCATTGAAGCCAGTTGAAGTAGAAGGAAAAATTTTTGGTGTAATTACTGAAGATAAAATTGAATATTTAATAAGAGGATAATATGTTTATAAGTTGGGTATGGAATTCTCCAGAAACTTTGTTAGGAATAATGACAGCAAACGACATTACAATAGCAACAGAAGGGGAGCAATTTTCAGCGGGATTAATCTCGATAGGTATAATAATAGTAAGAATAGATATAATAATTAATAAACAAAAAGTAAATGGAGAAAATTAAAAACGCAATAGCAGTAGTTTCGCAAGGACTAAATATTGCACAAGGTAAAGGAACATACACATTTCAAGATGCTAATGTAATATTTGGAGCATTACAAGTTTTAAATGAGTATGCAGCAACATTAGAAGAAGAGGCAGTGGCTACGCCAGCAAAAAAGGCTACAAAACCTACTAAGAAAAAAGCTTAATGAAGCTATTTGAACTTAAAGGATGGGATTTAAAGGTCTCCGAGGAAACTTGGGGGCTTAGTCCTTTTGGAGCATTGTTAAAAAGAGATAAAAGTAAAGATAAAAGTAGAGCTTTAAAAGAGGCTTTATTTGTTTATTTTTGGTCTGACATACGCTCGAATTATATCCATATGACAGATGAACAAAAGTTATCTGAAATAGTTAAGGATATTGGTCTTCCTCCTAAATGGAAAAAGGATGCCTCAATAGATGCCTGTATAGAATTATATGAGAGAGTTAGTAGCAGTGTTATAGAAAAACTATATACACAGTCTTTAAAGTCAGCACAAGCAATTGGTGATTATTTAGAGAATGCTGCAGTTCTATTGGCAGAAAGAGACAATAACGGAAGACCTGTAAATGACATTGGTAAGATTGCTGGAGCTGTACAAAAAGTTCCTAAACTTATGAAGGATTTGAAGGATGCTTATAAAGAAGTTATCAAGGAAAGAGAAGATAACGATAATAAGAAAAAAGGGAGTAAATCATTTAATATATTTGAAGATGGAATCAAGCTATAAAGAAATTTATACTAAAAAAACTTTAGAACAGCTTGTAAAAAGTACTGTTAAAGAAGTAGCAGATATAGTTACAATGACTATGGGACCTAATGGAAATACAGTTATACTAACTAGTAGTTATGCTCCACCCTATGCAACTAAAGATGGGGTATCTGTAATAAGGGCACTAGGATTTAAAAACCCAGTGAAAGATGCAATTGCCAAAATGATGCTAGAAGTGGCTGAAGAGACACTTAATATTGCAGGAGATGGAACCACCACTGCTATATGTTTGGCAATGGAGTTAATATTAGAAGGGTTTAATCAATTAGCTAAAGGAGAACAATTTGTAACTTTACAAAAAGAATTAGAAGAACTTGAGAAAAATGTGTTAATACATCTTGATGAGATGTCAGAGACACTAAATAAAGAAGATATTATTGATGTAGCTACAATATCAGCTAACGGAGATAAAAAAATGGGAGAGGTTATACAACAAGCGTTTAATCACTCTGAAAATGTTAAAGTAGAAGAAGGAATTAGTAATAATGACTCAGTAGAGACAGTAAGTGGTATGCTATTAAATACAGGTTACTTAGACTCTGCATTTGTAAATATACCAGAGAAAGACAGCATAGAATATAAAAACCCTATCATAATTCTTATAGAAGGAACTCTAAATAGTTTAGATGCTATTAAAATTCCACTAGAGAAGCCAGAAGCACCAATTATTATTGTAGCAGACGCAGTTAACCCTAATATACAAAATATACTTAGAGATAACTACAATAGGGGGGCATTTGCTATTGGACTTATGAAATCACCAGGATTTGGTGGACATAGAAAGAATCTTATGAAAGATTTAGAACAATTTACTGGTGCAAGACTTGTAAAGCTTAATGACACTAAAGTAGTATATGGGAGACTAGATAGTATATCTATTAGTAAAGAAAAGACAACCTTTTCAAAGAAAAAACTAAGTGCTGCTTGTAAATCTTATGTAGGAAAGTTAAAAACTTTATATAAGACTAAAAAAGATGATGAATTATTAGAACGTAGAATATCTAACCTCAACGGATCACTTTCTATTATTAAAGTAGGAGGATTAACTCCTGTTGAAGTAAAAGAGAAGTATGATAGGTATGATGATGCAGTTAAAGCTGTAGGATGTGCTATTGAGGAAGGAATTGTTGCTGGAGGAGGAGCAGCTTTATTAGAAGTATATACTAGACTATATGAGTGTGGAATTGAAACTAAATTTGATGATTGTTTAAAAGGACCTCTTAATATGATAAATAAAAACTCTGACTACACTTTACATGTTGAAGCAAGAGATATGTTAGCAGAAAAAATATTTGATCCTACTAAAGTTACTAAGACAGCCTTTATTAACGCTATGTCGGTAACTAAAGTTATTTTAAATACAAATGGTTTAATATTAGATAGATCTCTATGGATTTAGGATTTAAAATGAATAAATTTCAAACTCCCTTAACAAAGGAGTTAAAAGACTCACTCCCTAAAGAGATTTGGGATGATTTGATTGAGTATATATCTCAAGTGAAGTTTATTCAGACTCTTATAGCCCCAGAAAAAGAGAGAGGCTTTATAGCTGATAGACCTGTCATGACATATGTTGGGGAAGATGGAAAAGAAGTAGAATATGAGGATGGTAGAAGGGTTATAAGCCTAACTGAACCTCATATACTAGAAGACATGGATTTCTTTAGAGAACGTGCTATTTTCTTTCAAGAGAATGGTAAATATACTAATTTAATCCCAAATCCTAATCCTAAATCAGATTATTCTCTATTTTGGAGAGATGAGCTTATAAAGTGGAGAGATGGTATAGTTAGACCAGATGGAGAGTGGATTCCAGGAGAATTATATTTTTATTGGAATTATGCACCTATTTGGATATCTGAAATTTCAGGTAAAGGTAGTGGTAGTAAAAGGGGTGGTAGAGTTAGAGAATTTCCAAAACCTTGGTTAGGAGATTACTTATTTCACCACTATGTAAACGCTGCTAAAGATAATGGACAACATGGTAAATTATTGAAGACAAGGGGTGTAGGTTTCTCATTTAAAGCAGGAGCATGGTCACCTAGAAATATGTATGTATATCCAGGATCTGGTAACCCTAATTTTCATCTAGCATCAGAGAAGACATTCTTACTTGGTGATAAAGGAATCTGGGGTAAAGTATTAGATACTCTGGATTGGATAGCAGAACATACACCACTTCCAAGAATGAGACTTGTGGATAAGAAGCAAGCAATGGAATTACAATTAGGTTATGAGGATGAGTATGGTTCACGTAAGGGTATCATGTCGTCTGTATTTGGAATATCTTTAAAGGATAATCCAGATAAGGCTAGGGGTATTAGGGGTCCACTTATTCACTATGAAGAAGACGGTTTATTCCCTAACTTAGAAAAGGCTTGGGGTGTAAATAGAAAAGCCGTAGAGGATGGAGATATTGCATTTGGATTTATGTTAGCAGGTGGTACTGGTGGGGTAGAAGGAGCTTCTTTTGCAGGTTCTGAAAAACTATTTTATAAACCAGCTGCTTATAATATATATGGGATACCTAATGTATTTGATAAGAATACAACAGGTGAAACTGAATGTGGATACTTTTGGGGTGCTTATATGAATCGTAACCTATGTTATGATGAAAGTGTAGGTGAGCCAGATGTCATTAAAGCAATGGTAGAGATATTGAAAGGTAGACTTGTTATTAAGTATACTGCTTCTGATGCTCTAGCATTAACTCAGAAGAAAGCTGAGGAGCCTATGACACCACAGGAAGCAGTAATGAGAACTGAAGGTACTGTATTCCCAGTTGCAGATTTAAAAGAGTATTTAGAGCAGATTTCTATTAAGAAAGAGAACTTCCTAGCTAAACATTATGTAGGTAGATTAACAATAGATTCTCAGGATGGTTCTGTAAATTGGAAGTTAGATGCGGATGTTTTCCCATTAAGGAGTTATGATATTTCAGGAGGAGATAAATCAGGTGCTTTAGAGATATTTGAAATGCCTAGAACAAATGCTGAAGGTAAAATAGCCTCTGGAAGATATATAGCAGGTATTGACCCTATTGACTCTGACACAGGATTATCTTTATTTAGTCTCTTAGTTATGGATACTTTTACTGATAGGATTGTTGCTGAGTATACTGGAAGACCTAGGACAGCTCAGGAAGCATATGAAATAGCATATAGGACTTTAGTTTTCTATAATGCACAAGCTAACTATGAAAGTAACTTGAAAGGGTTGTTTTCTTACTTTGATCAGAAGAATGCATTGCATTTATTATGTGATGTACCTCAGATACTTAAAGATATGGACTTTGTAAAAGCTACAAATCTATATGGTAACAAGGCAAAAGGTACACATGCTAATAAGCAAATAAATTCATGGGGTAGATTACTTCAAGCAGATTGGCAAAGGTCACTTGCTTCAGGTACATCAGAAGAAGATGCTATCCTAAATTTACATACTTTAAGAGGTTTAGCTTATATAGAAGAATGTATAAAGTGGAATGCTGATGGTAACTTTGATAGAGTGTCTGCAGGTATTTTATTATTTATTCTAAGGGAGGATAGATATAAAAGGATAATGTCTGCTAAAGATAACCAGGATAAAAAACACACAAAATTATCAAATGATCCCTTTTTTAAGAAAAATTATAATAACGAACATATAAGTAGTAATGTTTTTGATGAACTTAATACTAAATAGCTATTAGTAATTGCAAGGGAATTTATAAATAAATATATTTTCCCTTGTTTTTGTAACAAAAATATTGTATATTTATAGATTATATATATAAATAAAACATGGCACAATTTAAAAACTTTAAGATGCCTTCACAGCGTCTTGCTTATTCTAGAAAAAATAAGGAGTGGAGAATCTCCAACATAGATGCTGCAGACCGATATTCATTTTACTACAATGAATCAGTGCGTCAAACATTAAAAAATAAAGTAGTAAATCTTAATCTGTATAATGGCATTGTTGATATACGGGATCTTACTGACACAGTAAACCCCTATCAATTAAATGCTTCTTTTATACCAGATAATCTCCCACATCATCCTATTGCTGTGCCAAAGATAGATTTGTTAGTGGGTGAGGAGAGTAAAAGGCGATTTGATTGGAAAGTTGTAGTAACTAATCAAAATGCCATTACAGATAAAGAGAATAAGAAGAAAGATCTTTTAGAAGCTAAGATGATTGAGTATCTACAGGCTAATTACCCTGAAGAAGAATTAGAAGCTAAGTTAAAAGAAATTGAAGATTATTTTAAGTATGATTGGCAAGATATCCGTGAAAAGATGGGCAATCAAATACTACGTCACTATTGGGCAGAACAAAACTTTGATTCAGTGTTTTTAAACTGTTTTAAAGATGCCTTACTAATGGCAGAAGAAATTGCACAAATAGATATAGTTGGACAAGAACCTTTATTAACTAAGTTAAATCCTTTAAAAGTACATTCAGTACGTTCAGGTAATAGTGATAGAATAGAAGATTCATCTATAATTATAATAGAAGATCACTGGGCTCCAGGTAGAATTATTGATTATTTTTACGAAGATTTAAAGACTGTTGATATAGATTATATAACAGAGTATGGATCTAAAACTGGCAATGCTAATTACTCAGATGACCAAGATAATCACACTTTACTAAGAGATAACCTTGAAGGAGGTGGTCTTTCTGGCATGGGATTTGAATCTATTTTTAGTTTAGCTGAAATCAATGGACATCACTTTGGTAGTAACTTTACTGATGAGAATGGTAACATTAGAGTACTTAGAGTATATTGGAAGTCACTTAAGAAAATCAAGAAAGTTAAATACTATGATGAAGAAGGTGAGACCCAGTATAAAATAAGGTCTGAAGAATACATCGAGGATAAAACAGTCGGTGAAGAAGTAAAAGTATTATGGGTTAATGAATGGTGGGAAGGTACTAAAATTGGTAAGGATATTTATATCCAAATGAAACCAAGACCTGTACAGTTTAATAAACTAAACAATCCATCTTATTGTCACCCTGGAATTATAGGTGAAGTATATAATACAAATCAAGGTAGAGCTGTCTCATTAATGGACAGAATGAAGAACTACCAGTATATGTATGATGTTATTTGGGATAGACTTAATAAATCTATTGCCACCAACTATGGAAAAATATTTGAATTAGATTTAGCTAAAGTACCAGACAACTGGGAAATAGAGAAATGGTTACACTTTGCTGTTGTTAATAAGATAGCAGTGGTTGATTCCTTTAAAGAAGGTAACCAAGGAGCATCTACAGGAAAACTAGCTGGTCCAGTAGGACAAGGTATTGGTGGTAGAGCTATTGATATGGAAACTGGATCATATATTCAGCAACATGTTCAATTGTTAGAGTTTATTAAAATGGAGATGGGTGACATTGCAGGTGTAAGTAAGCAACGTGAAGGAGCTATACATCAGAATGAAACTGCTTCTGGAATAGAAAGATCTGTTAATCAATCAAGTCATATAACTGAATATTGGTTTTTTAAACATGAGAAATTTAAACTAAGAGTTCTTACTGCATTTCTAGAGACTGCTAAGATAGCATTGCGAGGAAATAACAAGAAAGTACAATATATTCTAGACGATCAAACTGTTGAGATGCTTAACATTGATGGTAATGAATTTGCTGAAGCTGATTATGGTTTAGTTGCCACTGCTTCATCTAAGGCAGTAGAACTAGAGCAAATGTTAAAACAAAATGCACAATCGTTTATGCAAAATGGTGGAAGTATGGGTACTATTATGGATATATACTTCAGCCCTTCTTTGGCAGATATGCGCAAGAAAATTGAAATTGCGGAAGAAAAAATGCAAGCTAACTCTTCTGCTCAAGCTGAACAGGCTAATAAATTAGCTCAACAAGCCCAGCAAGATGCTATGGAATTAGAGCAACAGAAATTAGCTGCAGCAGATGGTATGAACCTTAGAGATAATGAAACTAAACTTATGATTGCTAATATGCAAGCTGAGTTAGGTGCACAAGATACTGATGGGGATGGTATAGCTGACCCTATAGCAGAGGAAAGACTTACTTTAGATAAAGATAAAGCTAAGGCAGACCAACTAGCTAAGATGAAAGCTTTGGATCAAGATATGACAAAGCACAATGATAAAATGAAACGAGAAGATAAGAAGATTGCTGCTTCAAAACAGAAACCAGCAAGTACAAAATAGCTATTAGCAACTGGAAGGTGGAATGAAAGTTTCACCTTTTTAGTTTGTATTTATGTAGGAAATGTAGTATATTTGTAAATTAACGGGAGAAAATTAATTATTATGGAAGAAAATGAAGGACTAGACATGAGTCTATTTGCTAATGCAGACATGGAGTTGAATTTAGATTTAGACCCAATAGAGTTAACAGGGGAAGAAGGAGAACCAACCCCCACACCAGAAGGTGAAGAAGTTGAAACTCCAGAAAATATAGATACTACTGGTGATGAGCCAGATGTTAATTTATCACTTAACGAGGAGGGGAAACCACCAGAGATAGTAGTTGAGGAAGAAGGTGCAGAAGAAGAGGGTAGAGATCAAGACGATGATTCTCCCAATTTATATTCTTCCTTTGCGACTGTTCTCTCTGAACAGGGTTTACTTCCCTCTCTGGACCTTCAAGGTAAAAGTATTGAAACATTAGATGATTTAAGTGATGTTTTTAAAACAGAAATCTCAAATCAAGCAAAACAATATTTAGTTGGTAAAGTAGGTGCAGAAGGTTATGAAGCTTTAGAGATGGGAGTGTCTTTAGCAGAATTGCAACAATATAATGATACCGCTGGTACATTAGACAATATAACTGAAGACAATCTACATGAAAATGTAGAACTAGCCAAAAAAATTATATTACAAGATTATGTTAATCAAGGTATGGATCAAAATAGAGCCATGCGTATTTTAAATAAATCTGTAGACTTAGGAGAAGATGTAGTTGTTGAAGACGCATTAGAATCCTTAGCGAGTCTAAAAGAATTTGAAGCTAACAGATTAGCTTCTGTAGCTGAAAGCAGAGCTGTTGAACAAGCAGAAATGGCAAAGCAACAACAAAAAATTGACAATGACCTAAAGAATGCTATTTATAATAGTGAGGAATTAGTTCCAGGTTTAGGAAAAGTTAATAAACAGATGCAAGATAAAGTATATCAAAGTATCACTAAAATTGTAGGAGAACACAACGGAATAGCAGAGAATAATCTTATGCAAAAACGTAGAGAAAATCCTATTGATTTTGATACAAAAATGTACTACCTATTTGAGCTTACAAATGGATTTAGTGATTTTACTAAAATAGTAAATAAGTCTACATCCACTGCATCTCAAAAACTAGAAAAAGCTCTTCGTACCAATAAATTCACTGGTAGTGATGCTCCTGCATTCTTAGATGACAAGGAGAGTTATGGAGGAATAGGTTCAGAATTAGTATTCGATTAAATATAAATAAAAACAGAAATTAATTAATTATGAGTTTAGGTAAATTTGTTATGACCAAAGGTAAGTCCTGGTCTGGATTAACACTAAAGAATCATATTGGTGCTATCTTTGGTAGCCAACCGCAATTAGTTTCGCCATTAACTACAGTTCTTTTACAGAACTCAGGAATGAAGAACTTAGATACTACGTTATCTCTTTTCCCTGAAAAAGTACTTGAGTCATCTGATGACTTTGTATGGAAAGTTGTAGGAAGTGACGAAAGAAATATTGCATTGGTGTCCGCTGAGTATCAAGGTTCGGTAGTAGACACTGGTGATGCTGGTGTAGGAGCTGGTAGAACAGTAATTGACTTAATATTCGCTGAGAAGTACTTTACAAAAGTACAAGTGTTGGGTGGTAATAAACCAGACCTTTATCAGTACAGAATTTTAGGTGAACCAAAAGAAGACGGTGGAAACTACCGTTATCAAGTAGAAGTTTGGGGTGGACAAGAAACCCTTGGCGGAGTACCTGGTAGTGATTTAGTTGCAGGAGTACGATTCAGTGTTGAATCTGCTTATGTAGAAGATGAACTATCACAAGAAGGTGCTGGAATTGCATTCACATCTCCATACTTGCTTAGAAATAGTGTATCTACACTACGTTTTGAGCATAAAGTATCAGGAGCAATGATTGACTGCAAAGTAACACCAGTTTACTTCACAGGTATTGAAACTAGAGACCCTAATACGGGTAAAGTACATTCATCTGTAACATGGATGCAAGAAGTGTACTGGCAATTTGAAAAAGCAATGTCTAGAGTGAAAGCTCGTACATTAATGTTTGGTAAAACAAACAGAGATGAGAATGGACGTTTCTTAAACAAAGGTAAATCAAATATTGAAATCAAAGCTGGTTCAGGGATCAGAGAACAAATGGAGGTTAGTAATACTACTTCTTATAATAAGTTCTCAATTTCTATGCTAGAAGATTTACTTTCTGAATTAGCAGAAGGAAAATTAGATTTTGGTGAAAGAAAGTTCATGATGAGAACTGGGGAGCGTGGAGCTACTCAATTCCACAGAGCTGTAACAACTGAAGCATCTGGATGGATTGCAGTAGGTTTTGACAATGGTGGTTCTGCTGCTATTCAAAAAACATCAAGCAAATTCCATAATAACTCTTATAAAGCTGGATTCCAGTTTACAGAGTGGACTGCTCCTAATGGTATTCACGTAATGTTAGAGATTGACCCAATGTATGATGACAAAGTAAGAAACAAAATATATCACCCAGACGGTGGTGTTGCTGAATCTTATAGATATGACATCTTATATATCGGTTCTATGGAAGAGCCTAATATCCAGAAAATTAAAGTTCGTGGTGACGATGAGTTACGTGGATTTAAAGCTGGTATTAGAGATCCTTTTACAGGACGTAGAGGTGGAGTAATGCAACATATGGAAGATTCTGCTACTATCACAGCAATGTGTGGTACAGGAGCGATGGTAAAAGATCCTTCTAGAACTGCGACGCTTAAGCCTAATATCTTAGAAGCTTAAATTAAAGCAACTATATAAAAGAATAGGGGAGGCTTACGCCTCCTTTATTTTATTAAATAACAATTAAAGGGAGAAAAAATGGAAGAAAAAAAGACAAGTACTTTTACTTTACCTAATGAAAAGGTAATAGTAAAATTTATTCCTCGTAAAAAGGGAATGGCTGCAAATGTAGCTAAAAATCATGTCATCGCAGGTGGTATGATGAACAGAGCAACAATTAAGTACCAAGCACCAATCCAACGTAATGGAGCAATTGCTAATGTACTTACAAAAGAAGAGAAAGAATTTCTAGAAGATGAGACTGATTTAAATCTATCAGTATATAGTGATTTTTTTGAGAAATTCTTAGTGCCATTACGTAAAGATGATGCTAGTAATAAATTAGATTTATCACATCCTATGGATTATATCTCGTATAAAATCTTAATGGCATGTAATGAAGTTGCACCTGACTGGGAAGCTAGGAAACTAAACCCAGAATATAGATTTGCTATAGTAAGAGAAGGAGAAGTACATGATGAGAAGAAGAAAGCATTAGACTTTAAAAAAGATGCATTTAAAGCATATGGTAAAATAGAAGATGATAAAGAGAAATTAATCTCTGTATTAAAACTATTAACCAATAAAGCAATAGCTTCTACAAGTAAATTAAACTGGATACAAGGACAAGTAGAGATTATAGTGGATGAGAATCCAAAAGGTTTCTTAAAGGTCGTTAAAGATCCTAATTTTGATGTTAAGGCGTTAATTAATAAAGCTGTTGAGGCTAAAGTTATAATTAAAGAAGGTAATCAATATGTAACCGTAGATGGTGTACAACTGGCAGAGCCTGGAGGAATTGCAACATTTGCAAATGCAGTAGGATTTTTATCAGATGATAAGAATCAAGAAATTAAACTTCTTATAGAAGCAAGAATAGATAAGGCATAGACAATGACAGTTACTGAATTTAGCAATGAATTTGATATAGCTTACAATAGTATAGCTACAAACTCTGCACCAGCATTAGACTTATATGAAAAATCTGTTTATCTAACAAGAGCACAGCTTGAGATAGTTAATCAGCATTTTAATCCTAAAGGAAATAAGTATACTGATGGTTTTGAGGGTAGTTTAAAAAGGCGAAGTGATTTAAATGAATTAGTTAAGACTGGTGTATCATCAGATAGTCTTAGCTCTACACTTGGTATATCACCTGATTCGCAATTTTATACATTAAATAAAGATGTTTACATGATTATCCAGGAAAAAGCACTTGTGGGTAGTAATGATAGTTGTATAGATGGAACTACTATTAATGTTAAACCAGTAACACATGATGAATATAACTTACAAATAAACAACCCGTTTAAAGAACCTGGTTCTTCAGTAATATGGAGATTAGATTTTTATACACAAGACGGTGTAAATAAAAATGTTGAGTTAATATCACCTTATACTATTAAACAATATAATTATAGATACATAAAGTATCCAACACCTATAGTTTTAACAGATCTTTCCGTTGCTTTTCCTGGGGAAGGTCTTTCTATAGATAATGTATTTGCTTTAAGAACTTGTGAGTTATCAAGTAGTGTACATAGAGAAATATTAAATAGAGCCGTGGAATTGGCTACTGCAGATTATAAACCACAAGATTTAGCAGTTAAAGTTCAGACTAATAATAGAAATGAATAATAATTAAAATTAAATTAAAATGAGTGTATTTGGACCAAACCAAGTAGAAGAGCTTATAATTGGAAACGCTGTAGCCGCTGAGACTACACTTGCAACATTTATATCTTCTGCTACAGACAAAGAATTGAAGATATTATCTTCTGATGGATCAGCTCCAGCAGCTGGAACGGATTTTAAACTTTTCCAAAAGAATGCAGGATCTGCAGCTAAAGGATTGAACTATGAGTTCTCTGATATTATCGGAGCTAATAGTGTTGAAGATGTAATCTTAAAAACATATGTTGCAGAAACATTAAAATCTGCTGTTGTAAGTGCTTTTGACACACCTGCAGTTAATCATACCTATTCGGTAGAAATTAGATTATACCAAGATGGAGGTACTTTATCTCCTGAGAATTTTGCTACTATCTCTGGATATTATGTAGTAGGAGCTGTTGCACCTGCTGTTGCAGTTGTAATTGAAGGAATCGCTGATTCTTTAAATGCTAACTTACTAAAACGTGGCGGTGGAGAAGCTGTAGTAACATTTGATGCTACAACTTTAACAGTGACTGCTTTAGACCAAGCTGTAGTAGCTGGTAAAATCACAGGACGACCAATTGAGTTTGATGTTGTTGCTAAAGCATTTAATGATGCTGCAGTTAACCATGAAAATATCAGTACTGCCGTAGTAACTACAACTGAGGGTAACCCAGGAGCAGGTACAGGTAAATATGCTGTTAATCTTGAGTGGTTTACTAAAGGATATAAGTATGAAGCTTATCGTCAAACAGGATTCCCTGCTGACTTTACAGAAAGAGTACCTGTATATGGTTCTATAGGTGGTGTGTATAATGTAATACATATCAAATATAAGTCTAGCCGTATCTCTCCTACTGTAGAAGAGCAACCAAGAGTATTAACTATCCTTATTGATAAAGGTACTGATACATTGGCTAACAATGCAGCAACAAATGCTGTGTTAGATGATTTACAACTTATCTTAGGAGCAGCTAACGTACCAGCTGATTTACCAGTAGTATAATCTTTATAGTATAATAATTATTAATATAGGGGGATTGGGAGCATTCCTAGTCCCCTTTTTTTATTCAAACAAATGGAAATAGTAACTTTTAGCTTATCTGCGGATAAGACAAAACTAAATCTTGTATTAAGTGATGCAGCCACAGCAACTACTTTAAAAGTATGGACTGATGCTACATATAAGGATTATAGTGAAGCTATAGACTTATCTACTTTATTAAACAATGCAGCTTCACAATCTATAGAAATAACTCCAACAGATTTGAATATCCCTTATCTTGATGGAATTTACTTTGTAGAAGTGGAAGACCCAGCAATTGTTTTAAATCAAGTAGCTGCAAATTTAACAAGATATAAAGAATGTATACTAAATAAATTAAGAGAAGTATCAGTCTGTCTAGATTGTCCTGGAGATAAAACATCTCTAGCATTAATTAATTTACAAGGTATATTATATGGATTAGAAATAGCAATAGACCAGGGATTTATAGATGAAATCACTTTGAAGTTTAATGCTATAAAAAAATATTGTTCCGATGATTGTAAATCATGTGGAGACAAAAGTAACATAATAGACACTAATTATTACAGTACCAATGATTAATCAGCAAATATATAGTACAAGTTTAGATAAAGCATTATCATCAGCTAAAACTTCTGGTAAATTAAACCTAACGGTTTTAAACGTATTCTATTTATATATGTATTATATAGATTTTGCACAATCATTATCAGATTTAGGTAGTACTCAGTTTGAAGAACATATAATTTTCTTTAAAAAAGAGCTATCTAAATTAAAGTATAAGTATCCAGATGTTATATGTAATTACAAAACAATAGTAACAAATATAAGTACAAGTATGAATACAGCACCTACAGTAGACAGTGTTCAAGTTAATATGAGTAATGATTTAGAATACCCATTTGAGGTATCTAGATTTACATTTAATTACGCTGATGTAGAAGGACACTCTTATAAATATTTACTAGTTTACCCAGATACATTACAACATGGTGTTTTACTATTAAATGGAGTAGAGTTAACTACTACTACACAAATAAATATAGAAAATTTAATATCTAGTGATAGTACAGGATTAGTTTATAATAGAACTAATACAAATGTATTCACTGATGAATTGATTTACTTTAGAATATCTGATAATCCAGTTGATTATTTATATAGTACTTTAGAGTCAATTAATGTAATAGCTGATGAACCATATGTTTTAGATAATTTACCTTTAACAGATGTAGGAGATTTAACTTTATATGTACAGCATGGTGTAACTACAATACTTACATTAGATATGTTTACTAATCAATTAATAGCCCCATATAATGATCCAGAGGGTGATTTAATAGACGCAATTAGAATAATTGATGTTTCTAATGCAAATGAAGGGCAATACCTTTATAATGGAATTGCTTTAGTAGATGGTCAAATTATAACAAGAGAAGAACTAAATAGTGGAGCATTTACTCATGTAGGTGCTGATGCAGAATCTGTTAGATCAGATACATTAGAATTTGAAGCAAGAGATACAGGATCACTAATATGGGTAAGTTAATATGGCACTACTAAATATAACAAAATTAGCATTAGAAGGTATAGGTCCTAGTGATTTTGATTTTAAAACCTCTAATATGAATATTCATGTTAGCACTGAACAACTAAGAATAAGTCAATTACAAATAACAGAGCCTGAATGGCTTGGAAATTTTAACTAAAACATGGCACAACAAAATATAAATTTAGGAACAGCTAACGGGCAGAATGGAGATTTTGTTAGAGTTGCCTGGGATAAAGCAGAAGACAATTTTACAGAACTATATAACCTTCAAGATTTTAATGATAGAATTATTTCTGGAGGTTTTGTTAATACAGTAGGTCTAACTTTTAATGTAGTTATAAATTCATACGTTAAAAATGGACTAGTATTACCATCTACAGTATCCTCAATATCTCAAACTTTAACATTAGCAGATGCTGATCCAGTTAATAATAGATTTGATGTAATAGTAGTAAATGAAGATGAAACTATAACTGTAGTACAAGGTATTTCAGCAGTAAGTCCTGCAAAACCAATTATAAATAGTGGAACTAGTTTAGAAGTCACAACTGTATATGTAGCTGCTGGAGCAACAACTGCTGTATTATTATCTAATGTACAAGTATATGATGAAAATGCAGGTGATCCTACTGAATGGAATTCTTCTGAAAGTACTGGAGGAACTAGAATAGAACTTGCTTCTGCAGTAGGAGGGGAAGCTTCTTTAAATAGTATTTGTGTAAAAACAAGTTGGAATAGAGGGGATTACTTTGCATTTACAGGTACTACTCCTATTTTATTATCTACTGTAAACTCTATAGCTTTTTCTATAAAGAAACAATCTTTATTAGATTTAGATATGTTTATAGCTATATATAATGGAACTACTTTAGTTAGTAGAATACATTTATACCAAGATAACTATGGGTTAGAACAAGCTAATTCTTCTTCTTATCAAAATATTATTATAAGTAGAAATGAATTCCCATATTTATTTACAGAAGAAAACTTTGATACAATAAGATTTATATCTTCTGAATTACAAGAAGTAGTTCCAACAAATAATGCAGATATCTTTTTAGATGATGTAAAAATATCAGTTGGAAATAGTGTTCCTAGTATAACAGGACAAATACCTACTTTAGACCAAGTTTTATTTGCAGGTAATACTTCTACAGGTAACATAACCACACAAGGTTATACGAGTACAGGAACTAGATTAGGGGGTGATTTAGTTGTTACTTTAGGTGATTATGATGGCGAAGGAAATGGTACTAAATTAATTATTGATGACTCTACGGGTGTTAGTGAGTTTACTTCATCATTAGGTATTAACGGATTTTTACAAATTGAACAAAGCGGATTTAAAAATAAATTAAGAACGCCTTTATTAACAGCAGACCGTGTTCAAGACTATCAAGATAAA
>UPTN01000491.1_pt1 | contig 20645 bp, 20 predicted proteins | sample 2160111 | NCBI WGS metagenome assembly UPTN01 (sample SAMN06265058, study PRJEB28932) | marine metagenome | isolation source: Columbia River Estuary | place: USA:Columbia River Estuary, USA | collected 2014-05-05
TGTTTTGCAAATGCAACAATACATCTTCCACCATTTCCACACATACTTCCTTCGTTACCATCGGCATTAAAATAAACCATTTTAAAATCTGATTTTTCAGAAGGTTCAAGTAAAATTAAACCATCAGCACCTATTCCGAATCGTCTATCACATAATTTATTAACTAAATAAGTGTTTGTTTTTTGAAAGGAGAGATTTCTATTATCAATCATAATAAAATCATTTCCTGTACCCTGATATTTGTAAAAGTGTAATCTCATTGTTGCAAATGTAGTAAATTCAGAATAGTTTTTTTGATAAAAATTTAATGTAAAATTACCAAATGTTAAAATTGGTTAAATGAGCGTTAACAAAGCGTTAAAGCATTTTTTTGAATATAATAATATTTTAATTTTGAGTGTTAATTAAAAAAATATAAACAATGAAAAAAATAATAAGTATTATCCTTTTTTCGGCTTTAGGAGGAGCATTAACTTTAGGTGCTTATAAATTATTTATAGAAAAGCCGCAAGTATTAATTGAAAATGCTGCAGAAACTAAACCGGTTACAGTTGCTGCCAATTATGCTAATATTGATGGCACAGCCATAGAAAATACCGATTTTACGGTTGCAGCTGAGAAAACCTTAAATGCAGTTGTTCACGTAAAAAATACTTCTTATAAAACGGTACGAGACCCTTTTGCAGAGTTCTTTTATGGACAGGGAGGTGGAACAAAACAATATTCGCAAATTGGAACTGGAAGTGGTGTAATTTTTTCTTCGGATGGTTATATAATTACAAATAACCATGTTGTTAAAGGAGCAACCGATATAGAAGTTACTTTAAACAATAAGAAAGTATATAAGGCTAAATTGATAGGTACTGATGCTATAAATGATGTTGCACTTCTTAAAATTGATGAAAAAGACTTACCATATATAACTTTTGCAAACTCTGATAATGTTAAGGTTGGGGAATGGGTTTTGGCTGTTGGAAATCCTTATAATTTAACTTCAACTGTTACAGCCGGAATAATAAGTGCCAAAGGAAGAGATTTAAAAGGTAATGGAGCGATAACAGATTCATTTATACAAACAGATGCTGCTGTAAACCCTGGTAATAGTGGTGGAGCATTAGTAAATACTAAAGGAGAGCTTATTGGTATTAATACCGCTATTTCTTCTAGAACGGGTTCTTTTATTGGATATTCTTTTGCAGTTCCATCAAATATTGCAAAAAAAGTGATTGAAGATTTAATGGAATTTGGAAATGTACAAAAGGCTATTTTAGGTGTTCAGGGCGGTGAGTTAAATGGAAAAGTTGCAGAAAATTTAGATTTAGACTTGTCGGAAGGTTTTTATATTGCAAGTGTTATTGATAAATCTGGAGCCGATATTGCTGGGTTACAAAAAGATGATGTAATTATAAATGTAGATGGGGTTAAAATTAAATCGTATGCAGATTTAACGGGATTTTTAAACACAAAAAGACCTGGAGACACTATTAAAGTTTCGTTTGTAAGAAATGGTGAAGAAAAAACAGCTTACGTAAAGTTAAGTAAAAACGAAATGAGTAAAGTAACTTCATTAGGTTTAGAATTGAAGAATTTAGATGTTAAAGAGTTGAAAAAACTTAAAATTGATAATGGCGTTAAAATTACAGAAATTACTAATAAAGAATTGCTTTCCTACAATGTTAAAAAAGGATTTATAATTACCGCAATTAATGGAAAAAAAGTTAATTCGGTTGATGATGTTAATGAAATGATTTCTACAAAAACTGAAGGTGAAGTGCTTAGAATAGAAATGTTAAATTTAGATGGCGAGTTAGAACGCTACATATTTAGATAATTGTTTAATCGATTTTGCAAAAGCCTTTCGTTAATTAGAAAGGCTTTTTTTGTTAAAAAATTGTGATTAATAATTTGGGCAACATTAGTAGCAATAAACCATTAGTTTTAACTTTATTAAATCAAAATTACGAATTCGGTTAAGGGTTTTTTGTTGGCGTTAGTTTCAGTACTTGCCGTTTCAAATGTTTATATTTTCAGTAAGGCAGCTTTAAAAGAAGTTAGTTTATCGCAGTTTGGAGTATATTGGTTTTCATTTGGTTTAATTTGGATTTTAACATATGGTTTTTATAAAAAAATATTTAAGCATTTTAAAGAGCTTTCAAATAGGTGTTATTTAGTTTTAATTTTATTAGGTTTTATTGAAGTAATTGGGACTTATTACTTTTTTAAAGCAATCCACACAATTTCAAACCCTACAATTGTTTCTTTTATTGGCAATATTTCTCCTGTATTTATTATTATATTAAGCTTTTTAATGCTTCAAGAGCGTTTTTCTAAACTAGAATTTGTTGGAATGATTTTAGCTTTATTTGGTGCTTTTATTATAAGCTATAAACCAAATACAAACTTTAAGGATATGTTTATTAATGGCTCTCAATACGTACTTTTCTCAAGTTTATTTGCAGCTATAAGCGCGGTGATTATTAAAAAAAAATAAAAAAATAAATCCAATTATTTTAACAATTAACAGGAGTTTATTTCTATTAATCTTTTCAATCTTAGCTTTAAGTTTTTTGGAAGATTCTTTAGTTATTTCAACAAGAGCTGTGAAAAATATTTTTATAGGTTCTTTGTTAGGGCCTTTTTTAACGGTTATATCTGGTTATTTAGCCTTACAATATATTCCACTTTCTAGAAGAGCCATTATTGCAAGTACAAAAGGGTTATTTGTTTTGTTGGGATCTTATCTTTATTTTAATCAATTTCCTCCAATTATTGCATTAGCTGGAGGGCTAGTTACAATTTTTGAACTTTTGTTAATTGCTTTGGGAAGGTTTAAAAAGTTTAGAGTATAAAAAGAATAGGGTATATGATATAAAAAAGCTCCAACAAAGCTATTGTTGGAGCTTTTCTTTTTTTAATTTATTTTCTAAGTAAAAATAATTTGTGTTCTGTCACCATCACACATTTCATAAAATTCACCAATTGTAATAATATCAATTACCTCATCGGATAAGTCTTCTTTTTTCAATTTAAACATATCAACAGCTAATTTACAAGCGTAAATTTTTCCTCCACCAGCAGTAATCATTTCTAAGAACTCATCAACTGGTGGCATATCTAGCGCTTCCATTTGTTTACGCATCATACTTGATACAGCGGATTCTACTCCAGGTAATCCTCCTAGCATAGTTGGAAAAGGTAATCCTCCTGGCATTCTCATAGCTGGGTTTCCTGTTGTAGCAGTATGCAAATGATTCATTGCTTTTTTAGTAATACCATCTAAGCCAAAAAATGTAAAAAACACATTGGTTTCTATACCTTCCATTACGGCCCCATTAGCCATAACTAAACTAGCATACACATCTTCTAAACTCCCTTTGGCACATATTAAGCAAACTTTTTCTAAAGGTTTTTTTTCTGTACTCATTTTTTTAATTTTTAATTATTTTAAATAATGATTTTTTAGGAATTTAAATACAACTAGTTGGTTTTGGAATTCCTGCAATTCTTGATGAGAATTTTAAAGGTCCTTTTGGGAATAAAGCGTATAATTCTTTAATATTTACAACCCCTGATTTTCCAACTCCTCTAATTGTTAAAGTTTCTTTTGCTGCTGTTTTTTCACGTAAAAAGTTTAAAACTTCAAAATGTTTAGGTGTTAATTCAATTCCAATTTCACTTGCAATTTCTTTTGCAATTTCCTCATTCCATTGAGACATATCTTCTAAGTAACCATCTTCTGAAACGTTTACTTGTACTCCTGCTATAGTTTTTACTGACATAATTATTAGTTTTTATTGTTATTTTTTTATTTATTTAGTATCTGGTTTTATATCAAAAATTTTACCCTTAAAGCTCATGTTTCTATGAACAAATGGAATTGGAATTCCTTTTAAAAGCATATTCCAATAAATCCAACGGAAAGCTAATTTTCCCCAATGGTTGAATACACTTTCTTTTAGTAATTTTAAAGGACCAATTTTAGCAAAAGGAAATTTTCCATGAACTGGTTCAGTAACATAATTGAAATCTATAAGTAAAGCTTTATTGTTACCAGTTTCTATAAAACAGTTTGCGTGCCCATCGAATTCATTTTTTAATGGATAACCATCAATATATAAAAGGATATTATCTGTTAATGTTTCAGCCGCAAAATGTGCCACTGAACCTGCTTTTGAAGCTGGTACATTTGTAGCATCTCCAATTACAAATACATTTTCATGTGCTAAAGATTGTAATGTATTGTGGTGTGTTGGAATAAAATTTAAATCATCTCCCATTCCAGATTTCTCAATTACTTCATCTCCCATATTTGTTGGTATTGTAACCAATAAATCAAAAGGAATTCTTCTATCTTCATAATCTACAATTTCTTTTGTGTCGTTGTCAACACTTTCAATTGCAAAATCTATTTCAATTTTTATATCTTTTTCTTTTAAAAGATAATTTAATGCTGTTGTACAAGTTGGTTTTGTAAATGCTCCTGAAAGAGGAGTAACATACGAAATTTCAACTTTATCTCTCATTCCTTTTTTACGGAAATAATCATCTGCTAAAAATGCAAACTCTAAAGGTGCAACAGGACATTTTATTGGCATTTCAGTAATATGGACTACTAATTTTCCACCTTCCCAATCTCTTAGTTTATTTCTTAAGGCTAAAGAGCCTTCAAAAGTGTAAAAATCAAAGATGTCTTTTTTCCATAGAGGCCCAATTAACCCTTCAGTTTCTTCAGGCGCAATTTTCGATCCGGTTGCAACAATAAGTATATCATAATGTAAAGTTTCATCTTCTAATTGTACCTTGTTTTCTTCTGGAAAAATTTGTTCAATTTTTTTTTGAATATAGTTTACGTCCTTTGGAATAAATTTCTTTCCAACTTTTTTTACTTGTTTTTCTGTGTATGTATCAAAAGGGAGAAATAAAAAACCAGGCTGGTAATAGTGAGTTTTATACTGATCAACAATAGTAATTTTCCATTCATTAAGGTAAAGTTTAGACCTTAAGTGATTTGCCATCATTGTTCCTGCCGTACCGGCGCCTAATATTAGTAAGTTTTTCATTAGTAGTTGTTTATATTTAATTGTTGTAAATGAATACTATAATTTAGTATTTTAAATTCTTTGTAAAGTTACTTTAGTTGCATAGTTCTTTTTATGATAAATATCATTTTACTATGCTACTAAAGTTACATATTTTAAGATTAGTTTTAAAGGTTTCAATAAAAAGAAGCGCTTATTTATTATAAAAAATATGATTACTTTTAACCAAGAAAAAAGTGATATATGTCAATTACCATTGAAGAAAAAATAAATAAACTTAGAGATGAATTACGAATGCATAATTACAATTATTATGTACTCGATACACCCGTAATTTCTGATTATGAGTTTGATTTAAAATTGAAAGAATTAGAAATTTTAGAAACTGAAAACCCACAATTTTTTGATCCAAATTCTCCAACGCAACGAGTTGGTGGTGAAATCACCAAAAATTTTAACACTGTAGTTCATAAAAACAGAATGTATTCTTTAGATAATTCATATTCTAAAGAAGATATTTTAGATTGGGAAAAGCGTATAATAAAGATTTTAGAAACAGATAATATTCAGTATTCATGTGAACTTAAATACGATGGTGCTTCAATAAATTTATCATATGAAAATGGTGTTTTATTAAGTGCAGTAACCAGAGGTGATGGTTTTCAAGGGGATGATGTAACAGCTAATATAAAAACCATCAAATCGATTCCATTGGTTTTAAATGGAAAATTTATCGAGAGTTTTGAAATTAGAGGAGAAATTATTTTGCCTTTAGCCGGATTTAATAAAATGAATGTGGAAAGGGTAGAGGCTGGAGAGGATCCTTATAGCAACCCAAGAAATACGGCTAGTGGAAGTTTAAAATTACAAGATAGCGCAGAAGTATCTAAAAGACCTTTAGATTGTTTATTATATCACATTTTAGCTACTAACAATCCAAATAAAACACATTTTGAATCGCTGGAAAATGCAAGGGAGTTAGGCTTTAAAGTTCCAAGTACTTTGGAGGTATGTAATAATATTGATGAAGTTATAAGTTTTATTAAAAAATGGGATGTAAAACGACATGAACTTCCGTATGAAACTGATGGTGTGGTTGTTAAGGTGAATTCTTTAGAACAGCAAGATGAGTTAGGTTATACTGCAAAAGCACCAAGATGGGCAATTGCTTATAAATACAAAGCGGAACGGGAAAGCACTATTTTAAAAGAAATTACTTATCAAGTTGGTAGAACTGGAGCTATTACACCAGTGGCAAATTTAGTTCCTGTTCAATTGGCAGGAACTATTGTTAAAAGAGCTTCTTTGCACAATGCAGATCAAATTGAAAAATTAGATATTAGGGTAGGTGATACCGTTTTTGTTGAAAAAGGAGGTGAAATTATTCCTAAAATTGTTGGGGTCGATTTAGAAAAAAGACCTTTAAATTCTGAACCTACAAAATACATTACACATTGTCCTGATTGTAATACAAAACTGATTAGAAATGAGGGTGATGCCAAGCATTATTGCCCTAATGAATATGGATGCCCAACACAAATTACAGGTAGAATACAGCATTTTATTAGCAGAAAAGCTATGAATATTGATGGTTTAGGTGCTGAAACTATTGAATTGTTGTTTAAAGAAGGTTTGATTGGTAATTATGCAGATTTGTACGAGTTAACTTCGTTGCAAATTGTTCCTTTGGAAAGAATGGCAGAAAAATCTGCACAAAATATGATTGCGGGTATTGAGAAATCTAAAGAGATTCCTTTTGAAAAGGTGCTATTTGCTATTGGAATTAGATTTGTTGGAGAAACTGTTGCTAAAAAGTTAGCAAAACATTATAAAAATATTGATGCATTAAAAGTTGCAACCTTTGATGATTTAGTAATTGTTGACGAGATTGGAGAAAAAATTGCTCAAAGTGTTTTAGACTTTTTTAATAATGAATTAAATATTAAATTAATTGAAAGATTAAAAGAATATGGAGTTCAATTGGAGTTATCTGCGGAATCACAAGAAGGTAAAACAGATATACTTAAAGGTGAAATATTTGTTGTTTCCGGTGTGTTTACAATTTTTAATAGAAACGATTTAAAAAAATCTATTGAAGATAATGGAGGAAAAGTTGCTAGTTCTATTTCCAAAAAAACTAGTTACATTGTTGCAGGGGACAATATGGGGCCAAGTAAACTTCAAAAAGCTGAAATTTTAGGAATCCCAATTATTACAGAAAATGATTATTTAGAAATGATTAACTAGTTTCAATTTTTCATGTATAATTTACATATTATCAATTATAATTCTATTTCGTCTAATTTTAATTTTACCTTCTTTTTCAAGGACTTTTAATAATCGAGAAACTACAACACGAGATGTGTTAATATCATCAGCAATTTCTTGATGCGTAATTACTAAAATATTGTTATTCATAATTTTAACCTTATCGGTTAAATATTTGTGCAGTCTGTCATCTAATTTCATAAACGCTAAACTATCAATAGATTCAACCATTTCTATTAAACGCATATGGTAAGAATCTATAATATAATGTCTCCAAGATTTATATTTTACAAGCCATTCATCAATAACTCTAACAGGTATAAAAATACCTTCAGTATCTCTTTCAGTAATACCTCTAAACATACTTTTAGTTTGATTTATGCAGTTTACAAATGAAATAGCACAAGTATCTCCCTTTTCTATAAAGTACAAAGCAATTTCATCACCGTTTTTATCCTCCCTAATTATTTTTATTGCTCCTCCTAGAATTAATGGAACATGTGTCATTTTATCACCAATGTCTATTAATAGTTCATTGCTTTTAATTGTTTGTAAAATACCGACATCAATAATTTCATCAATTAATTTTTCTTCAAAAATGGAAGCGTAATAATCATTTAATTTTTCTCTTAAAAGGTCTTTATCATTAGTCATAACTATTAATTTAAGTGATCTAATAACAAATTTACGTAATATGTATAAAAAAACTCCTGATTAAAATCAGGAGTTTTCAAATTCAAATAAAATACGCTGTTCTTAAAATTTAACTTGTAATTGCATTAAAAGGGCATCGTTATCTATACTTAACCCAGTTTCAATTTTGTTTTGATAATTTACTTGTATTCTTGTATTTTTATTTATAAAATAATTAGCTCCAATAGTCATCATTTCTTGATAACCAATTGTTTCAATGTCTAAATCTTGGTCAAAATATTCATATTTAATTACTGGTTGAAATTTTTCACTTAAGTCGTAAGAAGCCATAACATAAGCACCAGATCTTTTTTCACCTAATTCTAATGGAACAGATCCACATCCACCTTCAGCAGCTCTATTATAATCTCCTTCATCGTAAATATATTCACCTTGTACTTTAAGAGCATTATATGTTAATACAACTTCAGCGCCTAATGTAGTTCTGTCTTTATCGTTGTTATTTGGATACCCATATCTAAAACTTCCACCAACATTCATAAAGTCAAATATTTGATAAGATGCTCTACCTATAAAATCTTTTTTGGTATTATTATCTTTTAATCATAATCTGGTACCATTCATTAAAGATACAGAATAACGGAATTTTGTTTGGCTAGTTCCACCTAACATCATTAAACCTAAATCTCTTTGTGGAGCTACTAATTGATCAGAAACAATTGAACGATCTATAGTAGTTAAACTATGGCAAGCTGTAGTTACTTCTAAACCAAAAGGTTGTTTAAAGGAACCAACAGAGAATTTTGTCCATTCGTATTTATCAAAAGTTACAAATGCATCCATTAAATAAACATTGCCATCAGATGCAATGAAATCACTTGTTTCTAACATTACATAGTAAGAAAAAGATCTGTTTACTCTTCCACGAACCCCAAAACGAGCTCTTTTAAATTTAAATGTGTTTGAACCTGGGTCTGTAAAAAATGTATCATATTCAGGTTGAATATATCCAAAAAATGTTGAGCTACTTGTTGAAGGAACTCCAGAAGCGCTTGCTGTTGCACCAGCATCGTCTTCACATCCTTGAGCGTAAGTTGTGTTAAATTGAAGCGCAAATACTATTGCAAATAGGATAATTATTTTTGTTCTCATATTAAAATTTTTTAAAAGCCCTAAAAACTGTTACTTATTGGTTATTAAACATCTTATTGAATTGGTTAAAATGTTTTATAGCTTTTAGGGCTTAAGTGTTTAAATATTATTATTAGTTATCTGAAATTAATGGTAAATCTTTCGATTTACTATCTCCTCCCCATTGGTTTGAAGACCAGGCTCCATTTGTATTATATAAACCATTCATTCCAAATGTCATGCTATAAGCATCATATCCTAAAACATTTAAACAAGCCGCAACAACTGCTGAAGTTTGACCAGTATAACAATAAGTAACAACTTTTGCCCCGGGAGTTGGGTCTAAACCTTTATAACTATTGTCTGCTAAGGTTAATGGTAAAATTCTATAAGCACCATTTATATGTCCAAAAGCTTGATAATCTGCAGCACTAAAATAATTGTTAATAAAGTAATTAGAAGGATTGTTTAAAACGTCTGAACCGCTAGCAGTTTTAAATCCAGCAGCAACAGCTTTTTCAACTTGATTTTTAAATATTGTTCCTCCATCAGTAGATAAAGTTGAAATTACAGGATCTCCAAATACTTTATTTGAAGGAGCACCTTCATGTGTCCAATTTGCATGACCATCTGCTTCATTTGAACCAATTTTACCATTCCAAGGTCCTGCAGTAGCAGCATTCCATCCAGACATACCCCATTTTAATGATTGTGTATGAGGATAGCCATACATACGCATTAAAGCAGTTGCATAACAAGCAGTTTGCCCAGTATAACAAACCATTAATATTGGTTTAGTTGCAGCTGCTGCTTCAGTTAAAATATTAGCAAAAGTTATATTTTTTGCACCTTCAATATGGCCAGCTTTAAAAGCATCAGGTTGTCTAATATCTAAAATAGTGTATTTTGCAATGTATGCAGGAACATCAGCAGCAGTTGCTGGTGGTCCAGCAACAAATTTTTCACCGTCTACATTGGTAAGAATTTTATTAATATCTAAATTATTATTAATTGCATAATCTTTCATTAAAGTAAATGAAGGAGTAGCATCAATTAGGGTGTCGTCACCTTTATCACAGGATGTTAAAAAAAGTGTAGGTGCTAAGAAAAGGGCAATAAAAAATATTGATAATTTTTTCATGATTTGTTTGTTTATGTTTATATAGTTTGCCTTTCGGCTTTGATTATTCGATTATTCTACGACAGGATAATTTTGTGTTTCTACTGAAGAAAAACCTTCCCAACCTTTTTCTGTTAAAACAGTGTTCATATAACTGTTTGATCCATAGCCTAAATTTGCAACATCATAACCTAAAACATGAAGGTATGCTACGGTATATGCTGCATTTTGGCCAGTTAAACAGTTAACCAATACTTTTTTATCAGTTGGTAACGAGTACAGATTTGCTGAAGTAGCTAATGTTCTTGGTTCGTATTGAATAGCACCTGGGATATGTCCAAAATTGTATTTTTCTTCGTCCATATAATTAACTATAAAATAGTCTGCAGGTGTTTCAAATACTGTTTCTGCTTTTACAATAAAATCTTTATAAGGTGTTGCAAAAGCAGCCAATATTCTTGCTTTTAATATTTCTTTTCCATCAATTTTCCCCGTTTCAATTACTGGATATTCTCCTTTTTCAGGCATTGCATTTGCAGTAGTTTCCAGTTGGTCAGCAAATGCATTTGTTGAGTTTTTAACCCAAATGTTCTCTGCAAACTCATCAGACCAAGAGCTCATTCCCCATTTAAGGTTGTATACATTATTATAACCTGCAAGTCGTAATAAACTTGCATAATAAGCAGCAGATTGACCAGAATAACAAACAATTGTTATTTTATCAAAACTTGCTGGGTCAATTTCATTTTCAAAATAATTTAATAATTCTGGGCCTACTGCGTTTACAGCATTTTTTATGTGACCGTACTCAAACCAACTTTCACTTCTAATATCTAACACTAAATATTTGTCGTTTTTTAAGTTGTCTTTAATTTCAGATGCTAAAATTATTGCAGGTGCTAAATCACTATTAATAAAGTTTCCGTTTTCTTCTAAATATTTAACTAATAATTCAAATTCTGTAGGGTCAGTTTGAATAGATTGTTCCTTTTTTTTAAAACTACTCAGTATAGTTGTAGCTATTAAAAGAACCACTAAATAGGATGTTATTTTTTTCATTTTTTTTAATAAATTAAAATTAATATTTGGTAACAAATATTGCATTAAATTGCCATAATTGTTACATCAAAATTACTCACGAAAACGTATTATTTTTATGACTTTTGTCAGTAATTTGTTATATATAATTGTTCTCTTTAGTTACTTAAGTTACATATGTAAAGTGTTGATAAACAATATAATACGAAGATTATCGCTAATTTTTAATTAACAAATAATTGAAGTAAAAAAAAATAAAGTAATTTCCTGATTTTAACCTTAAATAAAATCATCAAATCACAGTTTTAAAATGAAGTTTTATATATAAAAAAGATAAAAAAAAAGCTGTTTTATTTCTAAAACAGCTTTACAATAATTAAAACTAACAACCGCCTTCAACAGGCATTTTTTTCTTCTTTTTAATTGGAATAATTTTTTTGGGTGTTTTAACAACAACTGGTTTTGGTTTTTCTACAATTGCTGCTTTTTTTATTGATTCTTGTATATATGCTGTTACATCATTTTGGTAGGTTTCAACTTCTACTTCTTTAGAATTTAGATTGTTTTCCAAGTATGATATTTCTGAGGATAATATTTTAATATTAGCTACACCTAATTGATGTAAAATCATAAACGGAGTTACAACTTCGCCTGGAGAATTTCCGTATAAAATAATTGTTTTACTATCTTCATTTAATTTTTCAAAAATTTCAGAGTTTTTGTCAGACAATATTTCAGGAGCATAAATATTAATTGCGTTTTCTAAATGCCCTTTTTCAAATTCATATTTATTTCTAATATCAATGAGTACATTATCTGGAAAATTTATATCGCTTAAAGAAACAAAATACTCGTTGGTTGAAATTTTTTCAAGTGTACTTTTAGTATTTTCACTATACAAATGCTTCGGTCTTTTATAAGCTAAAAGTGCGATAAGTACTATTAAAATGAATAATACTGAAGCTATTGATATTCTTTTTGTTTTTTCTAATTCTTTCATAATATATTTTATAAAATTGAAAAATTAACAACCACCTTCAACAGGCATTTTCTTTTTCTTTTTAATAGGTATAACCTTTTTAGGAGCTGCTTTTTTAACTTCAACAGGTTTCTTTTTAACTTGTTCTGGGTATGCAACTCCAAAAAACATACTTGCAGCTTTTCTGTTTGAAAACAATTCAAAATCTGCGGCAGGCATATTTTCAGTTGGTTTAGGTGGGTTAATTATAGTGTTAAACCAATTGTTAATACCACCTTTTAAAACATGTAAGTTTTTATATTTTAATCTGTTGCATAAAACCCAAGCTTGATCTGCATAAAAATTATCGTTAGAAAACAGTATTACATCATACGCATCTTGGTATAAATATGCTTGAAACTCTTCATCCAATAAATTTTTTAATGGAATATTAATTGCATTTGGTAAACTGTATTTATTATAGTTATCTGCATCACGCACATCAATTAATAATATTGAAGGATCTTGATTTATTATTCTATTAGCCAAATTATCGGTAGAAATATATCTTTCCGGACTAATTGCATTACTTAATAACTCTTCCGGATTTATACCTTCATGTTTTTCATATTTAGGTAATAATACTAATCCGGCAGATAATATTATTAAAATTGTTGCTAATGCGGTATACCTAAATTTTGATACTTTTGCTAATTTTCTATTAACCATGTTTCTTTATTTTATAATTAATAAAATATTTTTTTCTGTTTTTTACGTATAATGTCTGAAATAACAAATACTATAATTGCTATAATAGTGAATATGAACACGAACCAGTATCGGTTTATTCCAAACGAATCCATTAGTGTAATGTTTCCTTCAAAAGATCCTTCATAAAGAGGTTGGAATAACACATATAATTCAGAGAAAATAAACACACCAATCATTATACCAATTACATAAACAATTGCATCAATTTTACCAATGGCAACTGCACATAAACTTGTTCCTGGGCAAAAACCACCTGCAACAAACCCTACACCCATTATGGCACCACCTATTATTGCTCCCCATAAATATGTAGGATGCACATATAAATCACCCATATCTAAATAACCTAGGTAATCCATATATAAAATACCTATTAATGATACTAATGCAGCAGTAAAAAATACTTTTAAAACAGCAAAATCATATCCGTAAAATACTCCAGCTAATTTTCTTGAAGAAGAAAACCCAGAAGCTTCTAAAATAAATCCGAAAGCAATACCAATTATTATTGCAATAATATTACTCCATTCGTAAGGAATTACTCCATTTGGAATTAAAGGTCCCATATATTTTTATTTTTTTTAATTAAATCCAATTTTTTCTAAAGAAATAAGCTACTAAAAATGCAGTTCCAAAAATGGCGAGCATTGTAATAAAACCACCAGTTGATAAAACTGCCATACCACTAAGTGCAGCACCACTAGTACATCCTCTTGCAATTTGAGCTCCTAATCCGAATAGTAATCCACCACCTAAAGCAAAAATTAAACGCCTTTTACTTGTAATTTTAGGTGAATGTTGAATTCTCCAACTGATTCTACCAGATAATCCACCAGAAATAAACGCTCCAATTAAAACGCCAAGAGTTTCAAAAACTAACCAATTATTCATTGGTGATTCATTGTCACTTATAAATTTTCTATAATATTCATTAGCTTCTGCATGTGAATGTGTAACTGTATCAACAATTGTAACAACACTACTTTTCATTGCACCACTTGCGCCTAATCCTCTACCAGTCATGTAAAACGTAAATAGGATAAGTATTCCTAATAGAAATCCACCAAAATATGGATTCCAATACATATGGCTGTTTTTATTTTTTATTTTTTTCATATTAATATAGATAACGTGTTATTTGTCCTGCTTCAACCATAACGAATCGGAAAACTAGCCCTCCTATAAGAATTAAAATAGCGGGAACTGCAACTGGAACTTTATAACCAACCAGTTCAATTAATTCTAATATTGCAGGAACAATTAATCCTAAAATAATTACAAATCCGAAGAACATTAAGGTAAATTCACCACCAATTAATAAATTCATAGCTTCTAACTGAACCTCAGAACCGGCATACATTCCCATTAACATGTGAACAATTAATCCTAATTCTAGTACTATTAGAGCCAAATCTATTTTGCTAAATAAATGTCTTTCCTTTTTGCTTTTAGACAATAAGATAATTGTTGCAGCACCAGTTGATAGACCAGACACTAAAAATAAAGGTCCCAAGATGGCATTGTTCCATAATGGTCTTGCATTAAATGCAGATAGTAAAATACCAGTATAAACTCCTAAAATAATAGATAATGGAATTAAAGCAATTGCCATATTTTTTCTATTCTTTTTTAAGAAATTTTCCAAATTATCTAAGAATTTGAAATTCAATTTCCATTTAGGGAATAGTTCAGAATAATAACTTATTACCCATAAAAAAGAAATAGGAGTAATTATTAATAATACCCATGCACCCCAACTCATAGGAGATTCAATTCTAATAGTTGTGTATAATCTCCAGAAATAAAATTTGTGAGTTAAATCGTAAAACAAAGCCAATAAACCTAATGTTAAAGCTATTGGAGATACAATTGACGCAAATTTAACTGCTGCAGGATATTCCTTGTCTTTTCCTAAAACAGTAACCAATCCAGCAAAAAATAAAAGCCCTGCTGCTAACCCTCCTAAAAATAAATATACTGATATTGGCCAGTGCCATATTTCTAATGAAGGATCTATATTTGGTAGATTTCTTCCACTTGTAAATAATTCTTCTTGCATATTCTAATTTTTATATTAAATAATAAACTTTAGGTTTAGTTCCAGCTTCAGGAGCTAAGGTTTTGTATTTTCTGTTTTTTAATAATTGAGAAACTTCACTATTTGGATTGTCTAAATCACCAAAATACATACACTTGGTTGGACAAACCGAAACACAAGCAGGAAGTTGACCTTTTTCTAATCTGTGATGACAAAAAGTACATTTATCTACATAACCATCAGGATGTTGATATCGGGCATCGTAAGGGCAAGATTCTATACAAGCACCACAACCAATACACTCATCACCAGTAACTAACACAATTCCATTATCTAATTGATGACTTGCACCAGTAGGGCAACAACGTACACAAGGAGCATTTTCGCAGTGATTGCAACGTTCAGACTTTAGTTCTAATTCAATACTTGGATATGCACCATTTACAGTTTCTGTAATCCAATCTCTACAATATCCAATTGGGACATCGTTTTCAGTTTGACAAGCAACTACACAGTCGCTACAGCCAACACATTTTAATGTGTCTATAACCATTGCATATCTCATATCTCAATATTTTTATGTGGGTTCTTAGTTATAATTTCAACAAAATTTCCTCTCATTCCAGTTCCACCCATAATTGGATCAATAGCTACTGAGGTAATTAATTCTGTATCGTTGATACCTTTTCCAAAAGCGCGTGATAATTTTTTTTCTTTATGACCAAACCCGTGCACCATATAAACAGAATCCCATCGCACTCTTTCTGTAACTCTAACTTTTATTGAAAAACTAGAGATAATATCATCTTGATTTTTTAACCAAACCGCCTGTCCTGTTTTTAATCCAAGAATTCTAGCAACTTTTGGGTTTACCCAAAGGTCATTTTCTTTTTTTAAATCGTTTAAATTAGGGTTGTTGGCAGTTCTGCTAAAAGTGTGCATAGGTGCTCTACCATAATTTAATCTATAAAAACCTTGAGGAGGTTCTGGGTGCTTTGTATATTTTGGAAGAGGGTCAAAACCTAAGCTTTTTAACTCATTAGAATATAATTCTATTTTGCCACTTTGGGTTGGAAACTCATAAGAACCATTTTCGTCCAAATACATTGATCCTGATTTACGCGGGAAGTTTTTTACCCCAATTTTTTCCATTTCTTCTAAAGAAGTTCCCATTTTTTTCAATTGCCATTCAATTACTTCCTTATAATCAGAATAATTAAAATACGCACCAACTCCCATTCTTTCTCCAATTTCTTTAGCAATCCACCAAGCTGGTTTAGAATCGTATTTTGGAGGTACTGCAGGAACTCTTAAAGCAATAGAAGGTTCTCTATTTGTTGCAGATCTAATTTCATCGTAACGTTCTAAATATGTGCATTCAGGTAATACTACATCAGCATAACCAGTTACATCCATTGGCATTGTATCAACTACAACCATGAAATCTAATGCATCCATTGCTTCTTCCAATAATTTCTTATTTGGAATTGATTTTGTAATATTAGTACCCGCAACCATTACTGCTTTAACTGGATATTTATTGTCATCACTTGGTATTGCACATTTCATTACTTCAGTAGTAATACCCATTTGTGCTAAAGGATATTTAGCTCCAATTTCTTTCCATCCCCATTTTGGGTGTGGATATTCAGGTGAAGGAAATTCAGGTACTTTTATGCTTTCTTTAAAATAAAATCCACCTCTTCGTCCCCAAGAACCTAACAAAGCATTTAAAATAGCCATTGCTCTTGCTCTTTGAGAATCATCTCCATACCAAACAACGTGACGACCAGGATGTATTATTACCGAAGGCGATGCGTTTGCCATTGTTCTGGCAGTTTCTCTAATTTCATTTGGTTTAATTCCTGTAACACCATATGCCCATTCTGGAGTAAATTCACTTACATGGTCTCTCAATTCATTAAATCCCTTTGCATATTTTGCAATATATTCTTTATCATAAATTTCTTCTTCAATTAGCACATGCATCCAAGCAAGCATTAATGCTATATCTGTAGCTGGTTTTATAGGTAACCAAAATTTAGATTTACTTGCTGCGGTTGAAAAACGAGGATCAACAGTTATAATGGTTGCTCCGTTATCAATAGCATCAGACATTTCTTGAACTTGCGAATTATGCATGTTTTCACCAATGTGCGAACCAATTAAAACTAAACATTTGGTATCTCTAATATCTGTTGGTTCAGGTGAACCTACCCAAGACCCAAAAGTTAAACTAAAACCAGTTTCGCGTGGACCTCTACATTGTGCATAAGCCGGTTCCGCAATTGTATCTGAACCAAAAGCTTGATACAAATGTTCTAAATGTTTTCCAGGCGCACCATGTTTTAATAAAGCTATAGCTTCTGCTCCGTGAGCTTCTTTAATAGTATGAAATTTAGAAGCAATTAAATCCAGCGCTTCATCCCAACTAGCTTCTCTAAATGTTTGTTCTCCATCTACAGTTGTTCTAATCAAAGGAGTTTTTAATCGGTCTTCATCATTATACATCCCTACACCACCGGTTCCTCTTGGACATAAGCGGCCATAACAATGCGAATCATTTTCGTTACCGATAATCTTTTTTATTGAACCTTCTTCATCGGTATAAGTCCAAGCGGCACACTTCCAAAAACAAACTTCGCAATAAGTAGGAGTTCGTTTAAATGTTTTGGCAACATTTTCCTTTACAAGTGAATCTAAATATGAATTGGCTCCAAACATATTTATTGCGCCTGTTGTTGCCGCAACACCACCCAAACCTAATGCAGAAATTTTTATAAATTTTCTTCTTGAAGTAGTCATAAGTTTAATTATTTTTTTCTGGTGTAAAGATATTTACAGAATGAATTTTATAGTATGACATAAGTCATAAAAGCTATTCTGAGATAGTAACAATGGTTACATTAAAGGGTTGATAATCAAATTTTTATTTGTAACTAAAGTAACATAAAGTTAATTAATAATTGGGTGTCAATCATTTATATTTTATTTGGAAATTAAAGTAGAATTTTTATTTATTGTAAATTTGTCTTAATACTTTTTTATGAAAGGAAAAAAAATAAAATTTTGGATTTTTGGTATAATAACTATTGGATTAGCCTTGCTGTTCTTTTTAAAAAATAAGGAAATGTATAGTTTAATTTCCCATAATGGTTCTGAATATTCTAAAATAGAATCAGTTACAAAAGAAACTTGTTTGCAATGTCATCAAAATACCAAAGGATATTCGGCATATCATAATCCAGAATTGATAGGTTGTGCAAGCTGCCACTTGGGAAATACTACTTCAATGGATAAAGAAGAATCGCATAAAGGAATGGTTTTAATTCCAGGAAATTTATCTGATGCTTCAAAAACTTGTGGAAAATGTCACCCTAATGAATTGAATAAAATTGAGAATTCTTTGATGACAACAAATAGTGGCATTGTTGCGATAGATAAATATATTTTTGGTGAAGCAGATTCTCCAAATTATCAATATCATATTCAACAAATTCAAAATTCTGCTTCAGACAAACACTTAAGAGATTTATGTGCAAATTGTCATTTAGGAGCTGAAAAAACTGAGTATGGTGCAATCACACAGTTGAGCAGAGGCGGAGGTTGTAATGCTTGTCATTTAAACTATTCTGAAGAAGCAAAAAATGACCTTAATGCGTATTTAGTTTCTAGTAAAAAGGAGTTGCCAGAATTTCATCCTGCAACTAATATTTTTGTTAAAAATGAACATTGTTTTGGTTGCCATAGCAGATCAAGCAGAATTTCAACTAATTACGAAGGTTGGCAGGAAACTATGTTAGATGAAAGTGAGGTTGTAAATAAAAATGGTTTTAGAGTTATAGAAGACAAAAGGGTATATAAGTATATTGAAGAAGATTTACATCACACAAAAGGGATGTTGTGTATCGATTGTCATTCTTCACATGAAGTAATGGGTGATGGAAAAAAATACACACACGAAGAACAAGCTGTAAAATTGCAGTGTGCCGATTGCCATTTTAAAGAAAAACCAAATACAATGCCTTACGATTCTTTGGATGCAGAGAGTTTACTAGTTTTTTTACACAGAGATTATAAGCATTATGATAAACAAATTATAGCTGTTGAAAAGGATAATCATCCTTTGGTAAATACTTTTATAGATTCTTTAGGAAATGCATTTTTAATTGGTAAAAAAGATGGTAAAATACATGAGTTAAAACCTCAGTCTGAAGTTTGTTCCAGAGATAATGCTCATAAAAATGTAAGTTGTTCTACATGTCATTCTTCCTGGACATCGCGTTGTATTGGATGCCATAATGAATTTGATAAAAATGAACCAAGGGCATTTGATTTATTAGATAGAAAATATGGAAAAGGTCAATGGAAAGAATTTGTTGCTGAGTTTTCTTCATCATTACCAGCAATGGGAGTTCGGGAAAATTCAGAAGGAAAACATATTGAGCCAGCAGTTCCTGGGATGATTTTAACTATTGATAAAGGAAGTTATGCTGGAAAAGAGTTGGGTGAGGACGTTTCTTTTCATAGGTTATACGCTCCAAATTCTCCACATACTACAGTTAAAAAGGTAAGAGATTGTAAAAGTTGTCATTCAAATTCAGCAACTTTGGGTTATGGAAAAGGCGATTTGATTTATGAAATAAAGAATGGAATTGGGAAGTGGATATTTAATCCAGAATATGAAAAAAATACACATGATAATTTACCAGAAGACGCGTGGATACCTTTTTTAAAACCTGTAAATAAAGGTGTTGTAAATTCAACTAGAATAGATTTTAGACCGTTTACAATAAAGGAACAACAGCAGTTATTGCTGGTAGGAGCCTGTTTACAATGCCATAAAGAAGATTCTAAAGTAATGCAGCAAAGTTTAATTGAAGGCATAAAACCATTGCTAAATAAACTAAACAAAAGTTGTATCTTGCCTTCTTGGAAATAATTGCTATTTAAAATGATTAAAAAAGTTGCTTTTTTTGTATTTGTACTTGTTTCACTATTTGATATAGTTGGGATTTTATTTAAAGTGCCAGACCTTATTTTTATTTTTAAACCATTTATTTTATTGTCACTTTTGTTTTTATATTCGAGTAGTGTTTTGGTTAGAAATAAGTGGTATGTTATAGCATTAATTTTTTCTTTTTTTGGGGATGTTTTTTTGCTTTATTCTGGGCAGTCACTATTTATAATGGGTTTGGTTTCCTTTTTATTAGCTCATTTTATTTTTATAAGTATCGTTTTAAAACGCATTCAAAAAACTTCTTTTCTGAAAATTATTTCATCAGTAATTCCATTTTTAGTTGTGTTTATACTGCTTATTTTTGGTTTAAAAGAATCGTTAAACGAAATGTTGCTACCTGTTATAATTTACGGTTTAACAATTTCAACTTTTGGAATAGTTTCTTTAGTGGATTTTCAAAACAGAAAATCTCAAAAATCATTATTTATGCTTTTAGGTGCAATCGTTTTTATGACTTCAGATTCCGTTTTAGCAATTAATAAATTTTACAACGCATCACATTTATTTGAAATTATTATAATGGTTACCTACATAATAGCTCAGTATTTAATTTTACGTTCAATGGTTTTAAAAGAAAATGAAAAAAATTAACATTTAGCTCCAATTAT
>UPTN01000494.1_pt1 | contig 20561 bp, 17 predicted proteins | sample 2160111 | NCBI WGS metagenome assembly UPTN01 (sample SAMN06265058, study PRJEB28932) | marine metagenome | isolation source: Columbia River Estuary | place: USA:Columbia River Estuary, USA | collected 2014-05-05
AACCATTAAAATATGAAGAATATTTGTCAAAAATTAAAAAACTATTGGCATATTGGAGTATTAACGAATTAATGAAAAATTAAATGAAAGGAATAGTATTTACAGAATTTTTAGAATTAGTGGAAGATAAGTTTGGTCTTGAAGTTGTTGATGAAATAATTGAAAAGTCGAATTTGCCTTCAAAGGGAGTATATACCTCGGTGGGTACTTATGAATTCTCAGAAATGTTAAGTCTTCTACAACATTTAAGTGAGCATACAAAACTGAGTATAGACAAGTTGTTACTTGTATATGGAGAGCATTTTTTTAGCGTTCTATATTCAAGTTATCCGGGTCTTATAGAAATGTATGAAGATCCTTTAGAATTACTGGCTTCTATTGAAAATCATATCCATGTTGAGGTTAAAAAAATATACCCGACAGCAGAATTGCCTACTTTTAATTTAGTAGACAAGAGTGAAAACTCTTTAATTATGATATATAAATCCAGTAGGGCTATGCATCATTTTGGTTTAGGGCTAATGAACAAGACTTTTGAACATTATAATACAAAAGCTACTATAGTTTTAGTGAAAATAAAAGGAGACGGTACAGAAGTAAAGTTCATTATAAATAAACATTAATGAGTCAAAGGGAAATTGAAATATTACAAAGAGCTTTAAAAAGGGAAAAGGAGGCTAGAAAACAATCTGAAAGAATTCTTGAGGATAAATCAAGAGAATTGTATATTATTTCTTCAGAGCTACAAAAAGCAAACCACCAACTCGAGTATTTATTAGATGAAACAACTTCTCAATTAAAAGGGGTATTCGAAAATATTATAGATGCATATGTAGTCATTGATTTGAAAGGGAATTTTCTAAAAATGAATGATGCCGCTACAAAACTTTTTGGTTTTGAAATTTCAGATAAGAAAAGGAATGTTCTCAAACTTCTTTATAAAGAGGATTATGCTTATGGTCTAAAAACATTTAAACAATTAACCAAAACTGGAATTTTTAGAGATTATAAAACCAGAATTTATTCAAGTGGGGGCAAAGTAAAATGGGTAAACCTTAATGCGAGCATTATTTACGATAAGGAAAAAAAACCTATTGCAGCGCAAGGTATAGTAAGAGATATTGATCGGGCTCAGAAGAATGTAGAACTGATTGAAAAACAAAAAAGGGAATATTCAATTATTGTAGATAATTCATTTTATGGAATTTTCTTAACAAGTGAAGGGAAAATTCAGAAAACTAATGAGGCCATGCGGGCCCTTTTAGGTTACTCAGAGGATGAATTAAATAAATTATTTGTTAAAGAAATTATTTCAAAGGAAGATTATCCTGAAACGGAAAAGAATCTAAAAAAAATGAAATCTGGTGAAATAGATAGTTTTGTTACTAGAAAAAGATTTTTAAGGAAAAACGGCTCTACCGTTTGGGTTAAATCTAGTGTAAATGCCGTTAGAGATTCTTCGGGAAATCTTAAAAATGAAGTAACAATAACTGAGGACATTACAGTTGAAAGGGAAAGGACCTTAATGTTAGAAACAATTAACAATGTTGCCAGATCTCTTGTGGGCAAAATTGATCTCCATGAAATTGCACACGAAATTACTAAGAATATCAGTGAATATTTAGGATCAAAAGATTGTGTTATTTATATGGTAGATAGAGATTCAGGAATTCTAAATCCTATTGCTTCTACTGAACCCAACCACATGGTAAATAAGGCATTCTTAAGTAATATAAGAATGGAATTACATAAAGGAATTGTTGGAAGTGTTGCAAATTCCGGTAAAGAAGAAATTATTGATGATACTCGTTTGGATGATCGTTATTTGGTAGGAGTAAAAAGAAGACTTTCTGAAATTACGGTGCCCATTATCGCTTACGGTAAAGTCATAGGCGTCATAGATGCCGAGCATGACCGAAAAAATTATTACACAAAAGGACACTTAGCCACTCTTAAAAATATTGCAAGATTAGTAGGAATTCAATTTAAAAATGCAATTAATTTAAATGAACGTAGAATAGCGGAAGAAAGCAATAAAGAGCTATTAATAAAATTAGAAAAAAGCAATCAGGAGTTACAGGATTATGCGCATATCGTATCCCATGATTTAAAATCTCCTTTAAGAAGTATTTCAGCATTAATTTCATGGATTAAGGAAGATTATAGTAGCGTTATTGATTTCAAAGTAATGAAACATTTTGAGCATATTGATCTTAAGCTTGAAAAAATGGATCATCTTATTAGTGGTATTTTAAGTTACTCCAGTATTGATGAACAGCATTCATCAAGAGATGATGTAGATGTTAATGAAATAATACATAATATTATTAATATTATTCTATTACCACCCCATATAGAGATAAATATAAAAAAGCCACTTCCAATTATAAAAGCGGATTCTATTAGAATTCAACAATTATTTCAAAATATTATTAGTAATGCAGTTCGGCATATAGATAAGGAAAAGGGTTTTATTGAAATAGATGTGACTGAAAAAGATAAATTTTATCAATTTTCAATAAAAGATAATGGGGTTGGTATTGCGAAAGAATATCATGAAAAAATTTTTAAAATATTTAGTACTTTAAAAAATGACAAAGAATCTACAGGTATAGGCCTATCTATAGTTAAAAAAATTCTTAATTTGTATGAAGGTCAAATTTGGGTCGAATCGGAAGTCGGTAAAGGAGCTACGTTTTATTTTACTATAAAAAAATCTTAAGATGGAATTACCAAACCTGTCATACATACATAAACTATCTGGAGGAGATAAAGATTTTGAACAAAAAATTATAGGTGTTATTAAAGATGAATTTCCTGAAGAGAAAGCTGTCTATTATCAATGTTTAAAAGAAAAAAATTATTTACTTACCGCAGAAATAGTACATAAGCTTAAACATAAAATTAGTATTTTAGGGCTTGAAAAAGGATATGAAGTAGCGCTAGCATATGAAAACGATCTGAAAGATGAAAATAGTAATCGGCATTTAGCGTTTGAAACCATACTACAAAATATAACGGATTATATTAAAAATTTCTAAGTTAAAATTATGAATTGTATTATTATAGATGATGAGGCAACTGCCAGAATGATAATAAGTCAATTATGTTCTAATGTTGAAAAATTGAATGTTATTGAAGAGTTTCCTAATGCAATTCAAGCCATAAAATTTCTAAATCAAAACAAGGTAGATCTTATCTTTTTAGATATACATATGCCAGATTTTACTGGATTTGATTTTATTCAAACTTTAAAGGACCCCCCTAAAATAATTGTCACAACCTCAGATAAGGATTTTGCAATTCAAGCTTTTGAGTATGATTGTATTGTTGATTATCTGGTAAAACCAATTGAATTATCAAGGTTTCTGAAAGCTATACAAAAATCAGAAAATAAATCATTGGTTCAAACGGTAGATGTTGAATCAAAAAAAGAATCAAATTCAGAAAATGATCTATATGTCAATATAGATAGGAGACTGATAAAAATCGATATTCCTAGCATTTACCTAATAGAGGCTAAAGGCGATTATATTAATGTGAAAACGGAGGAAAAAAATTATACAGTACATTCCACATTAAAAAAAATTGAAGATAAACTTCCAGACAGTTTGTTTTTAAAAGTACATCGTTCATTCATTATCAATATTAAAAAAATCATTGATATTGAGGATAACAGCGTACTTATCAAAAAAGATGTTATTCCTGTAAGTCGCGGTAACAGACCGGAATTAATGAAACGGCTTAATTTATTGTAATACTTGTTTTAACGATTGAAAAAGTTCATTTAACGATTGATTAATGTCGTTGAACGAAATAATACATATTGTTTTTGTTTTAAAATTATTTTTGATCTTAAAACAAACATCCAAATATGTGTACAAAAAAATATTTTATTTATCCTTTAGCCTTATTTATGTCGATGTCATATTTGGGTTTTGCGCAGAGCCAAAATGTAGAAATTCCTTCAGAACAAGACTGGTCATCTCTCATTAAGCTTGCCAAATTTGATCCAAATGATGATCAGCAATCTGTAGCCGACACGGATTTTGTTGGTAATGCTGATCAATCTATTATGGAAACCCAAAAAATCACCACTACATTTAGCGACGGCGTTACAGATGAAGTTTATTATTTTAGAGTTAGGATGGGGCAAAGCAACCCAAATACTTCTTTTTATTTTGGGGTAGATGTATCTGGAGATTTGATAGCAGATCTATTTATTGAAGCCAATGCAAAAGCAAAACCTAATTATGTATCTTTTCATCAAAGAGATTATTCAAAAACAGGACTATCACCATCGCAAACTTCTTGGCTCAACGGATTACAAAATCAGGAATTAATTCTAAGCTCAAGAAATTCAGAAATTAGAGATTACAGTGCCGGAACAGATATTGATGGAGGAAATAGTGGTACGGATTATTGGATAGAATTTGCTTTTACAGAAGAAATTATAAAATCTTATGTGTTAGACGTTTTTGGGTTAACTATTAATGGAGATTCCGTAATTGCACTATATGGATTTACATCAACTAGCCAAACTTCAAATGGAGATGTTATGGGGGTTGATGATAAAATTCCTGGAGAACTCGACAAAACTTGGCAAGAATTAGGTGTAATTATTAATGGAACTTTAAATAATATCGCTTCCGGAGAAATTGTTGTGCCAACAGTTACTCAATTGGTTACCGAAGATACTACACCAACTATTACTGGTTCATGGGGAGGTGAAATGTTGGGAGATGATTCTTTGTCAGTGGAGATTAACGGTGTTATATATACAACGGATAACGGATTGATTATAGATGGTCTAAATTGGAGTCTTACTCTTGATGTTGAATTAAATTATGGCACTTGGAATGTCGAGGCAACAACAACCAGGCAATCAAGTTCTGTAAGCGTCATTGACACAACTGAAATCGAATTATGGATAGTTCCACCAGCACCTGAAGATGAAACAACACCAGTTACTTCCGGTAATGATGGAGGATTAGAAAGTAATGGTAATTTGGCTAATCTGATTGCAAAGAGAAATTTCAAAAGGGTAAAAAATAAAATCTTAACCAATCAAAAGAAAAATCAATCTAAATTCAAAGATAAAAACAAAACTGTTAAGACATCAGCGAATACAATTGATTTACAATCATTCTTTCCTACAACAGGCATTACTGGTGATGAAATGGCATATATTTCAAGTGCTACTGATCTTCTAGGTATTACAAATGCTGAACAAATTTTCTCTGTTGATTATTACCGTAATGATCTACGTGTAGCTGCAGCTTTGGCAACCCAAACTGCAGGAAAAATTTATGATCATTCAAAGATTGTTTGTGATAGACTTAATAATTCTTCATTAGAAGATGCATGGGTTTTTAATTTGGTCGGACACGAAATAATCATTTTCAAAATAATACGTGCAAATGGATTACAAGAGTATGCATTGAGTTTTTCTGTTGCTATTTCTGACGATCAGTACAAATTACATAGTTATTGGAATATAGATCAGTACCCAGAAGATAATTATCTTAATTTTCAGGTTTGGGGCAGTTCAATACAGCAAATTGTAGGAATTTCTTCTAAGGTTTTGAATAATATTGAATCAGATAAGCCTGTAGTCAGTGTAGATCAGAGTAATAGAATTCCATTAATATTTGTGCAACAAGGATCGTATAAAAACGGAAAGATACATCTTAAAATTAAAAACAAATCGAAAGATACATCCGTATATTTTGAAGGTAATAAAAGAAGTACAGAACTATCAAGTTCCGAATTTTTTAATGAATATATCAATTTGTATGGGAATTTAACAGAAGAAGTGATAGTAGATACAGGAAGTTTATTTGATATTGGTTTTTATATTAAAGGAGATAATTCAAATCAGCAGGATGCACTTTACCTTGCAGATGGTCCATGGGGTATTGATTATGATTCGGATCAGGTTGTTATAGAGAATTTCAACATTGAGAGCCAAGTTATTGGTTTAAATGGTGGTAATTATGAAATAGAAAGAGATGTAAAAGTCGCTGGAAATGTGAAAGGTACGATGAATGTTTTTAGAAATTTACTACCTGGAGATTTAGTTTTTGACGCAACTCCATATAAAAATATAGAATTTGAAGTGGTAAATAATTTTCCGATCGAAGTTATTTTAGTAACAGAAGGTTTAACAGATTGGAATAATCGTTTGAGATATATTATTCCTGAAAATCAAATAAATACGATATATAATTTGTCCTTTGACGATTTTTTAAATGCTAATGGATTGCCGGAAAATTTTACTAAATTAAGAAGTGTTGTATTTTCAATTCAGGGGAATTACAGTGCGTTTAAACCGTTTAAAGTTGAAATAAAAAGTACATCTTTTAAAGGTGCCACAACTTTAGGATTATTAGATTCCGAAATTTCTCCAACTAACACCGTTATTAATTACCCAAATCCGTTTCAATCTAGTACAACAATTGTATTGTCAGGTTTAACAGGTTTTATTAATATAACAGTTTTTGATATGCTTGGTAGAATTGTTGATAAGCAACGTATTGTGACGAATCAAAACGGTAAAAATGCAGCGTATCATTCTTCAAAAATTTCAAGAGGCTTATTCAAGTACATTTTCAGTGATGATTCAAATAATATTTATACAGGAACCTTTTTTAAAAATTGAAAAACAAATGGAAAAGTCAGACATAATAAAAATACTGGAGTCTAATAATCCTAAAGTAGATTATTGGAACTATGTTGTATTTCATTCATTATACGATAAGATTGCAGGTGAAATACTAAAACTTGAAAACACATCTAAATATACTGTCACATGAGAAGCGATTTAAACATTAATAAAATGGAATTAGTAAATTGTCAAAAGGACAAAAAACAAGGTTTAGTTGTTGTACAATATAAGGGTGAATATAACAAAAGAACAACTGTTGAATATGTAAAGAGAAGGTACCCTCAGGTACTTGGGAAAATAATAGAGGTGCTGGAACCTACAGAATTTAGTAGCTTAAAAAGTTATGGTGTGGTATTGCTTTGGTAGTATGTAGCACAAGTTAATTATTCAGATAAAGCATAAGAAAAAGGCAGAAGATAACTCTTCTGCCTTTTTTTGAATATGGGATTCTAAGGCTCATACCCATCGAAAGAGAGCCAATATTACTATATCACCCATAATATATTCACTAGACATCTTCCATTGAATTTTAAATCAAACCCGTCCTTGAAATCAATAAGTCCTTTGCGTTTTATTTACCTTAATAAATCCAACCATCTTTCATCTTGGTTTTAAGGCTTTGGATGTGTTATAAAATATAATGAGATAGAGTAAAGTATAGACGACATTCTTGTAAAACAGGATTCTACAGTGTAGCTACAAAAGGGATATTCTAATTATTGAATAAATCCATATGCAATAAAAATAAAGGCAAAATGAGATTCTTCTGCCTTTATTTTTTGAATATAGGCTTGTCAGATAAATACCATTTGAACCTGACACCAATTTCTGAGTAAGTAAAACCAGCAGCAGTAGCAGAGGCAATATTACTATGTGTTCCATACATATTTGCCAGGCATCTATCAGAAAATTTATACCCAAGTCTTCCTTGAAATCTATAAGTACTTTGGGCTTTATCGCTTTCAATAAATTGAATTCCCGTGGCCGCAGTTAATTCGTAAAACCACTCTTTTGGTTTTGTAATTAATTCATCTTTCATCAAGTTCATAAATACTTCTGTAGCATTGAATTTTTCAGGACTAAAATAAATAGTTGGAACTTGATCTTTAAACGTTATATATTGATAATTCAAACCCGCTTTTAAGGATGGCTTTTTTAAAATATTATAGTACAAAGAAGTAAAAAGTAAATGTCTGTTGTTATTGTCGTTTTGCGATGTGAAATAATACTGTGTAAACCAGCCTAAATTAACATTAGAACTGATGTTATAATTGGCATAAAAGTGATTTTGAACAATCTCACGGTCTAAAAGGTCTGCATTAAAATTTTGAATTTCTCGTTTATACCCAATATCTAAAACCTGTAATTTATATGGTTTTATGTTAAATGAAATGTCGGTGAGCAGTTGGGTATAATCATTAGTGTTTGCCTTTGCAGAAGTAATACCGGCAGTTCCCTTAAAGGTTATGTTTGGTAATAATTGATAAGATAAACCTATTAAAAAACTATTCGAACTTGCCTCATTACCAGTTACCGTGTTATTTGTTGTTCTGTAGTTGTAATTTGCCAGAATTTTTAATTTAATAGATAATGGCATTTCTGTATTACTTTGAAAAGAAAATGCTTCATTGTTGCCATTATCGAAACTAAAAGAGCCTTTGGTTTCTAAAAATGGTGTAAAGCCTGTGTTTAACGTTTTTATGAAGTTAACAGCGTCTTTTTGATTGTCGTAGAACTTTAATGTATTATTTGCAGATAAGTATGCTTTTTCATATAATCCAGATGCTTTTAATGCATTAGCTTTTCCTAAATTTCCGTCAAAAGAAGCACTGTCAATTTCTAAAATTCGATTGTAATCGTCAATACTTTTTTTGAAATCACTTTTATATATATTTAAGGTAGCTCTCAAAGATAGTATCCAATTCACAGAAGGTCTGCTAGCCATTAATTCATCTATTAAAGATTTGGCTTCCTTATATTTATTATTCCAAATAAGAGCTTGTATGTAACGTTCTTTGGTCTGATCAACAATGGTACTGTCCTTTACATCTTTTACAAGGATCATGGCTGATTTACTTATGCTCAAAGCATCTTTTTCTTTAAATTTTAAATGAGAAACCAAAGAAAGACCATTTAATGAAACTGCACTGTCTTTTTTAGAGGTAGCTATTTTTTTATAAGTGTCTTCAGCCTTATTAAGATCATTAGATATAATATATACGTTGGCAAGATTAAGCAAGGTTTCTTTATCCCCTTTAAATATCAATAAGTTGTCTTTTAGGAGAGATAAAGCGTCTTCGTATTTTTGTTCCTGAACATATTGATTAGCATATCCTAATTGAATATATTTTTTAGAAATTAGGGCATTCGGGTTTCCAGGTGAAACAACCAAAGAATTATTAACAAATTCCAAGGCTTTTTTATAGATTTTCAAATTAGATAAAGTATTGGCATATCCTAAAAGAGCGGGAAAACTTTGATCATTTTCAGTTACTAAGCGCTCATAATAAGTTTTAGCTTCCCTATATCTTTTATCCCAAAGAAGAGACTCTGCATAATTTAGTTTGATTTCAAAGTCATTAGGATAAGTTTCTAATAAAGAAGTGAAAATATCGACAGCTTTACTTGCTTCTCCATTTAACCCAACAGCTCTTCCGTAACATAATTTTGCTGTTTTATTATCAGGATGTTCTTTTAATACAGTTTCGAAATAATTTTCAGCGGCTTTATAATTGCCATTTTCAAGATAATTAAAACCTTCTTGCATATTTTGATTATACCCAAAATAAGAAAAAAATAAAAATATCGTAAGTAGATAAAATTTAAGTTTCATATGTTTTTTTATTGATTTGCAATTTAAGCATAACTATTTAATCATTCATCTATAGGAATGGTCCGTTCACCGAAATTAAAGTGGGTTTCACTGTTTATAGAATCATTTTTGCATCATAAATATCAAATTTTATTATGGCTTTACATATTTTAAAAAACAAGGTAGTATTAAAAATGATGGTTGAAAAGAGCACAACTAATGTATCATTATTAACAATGTGTATGGAACAGTTCTCAGCTCCAAATGTGTTTTATAAAAACACTTTAAGAGAAAGTCGAAATTTTTCGATTACCGGAGTGGGTATCAAATTAATAAATGACGAACATAGTATTCACCCTGCTGCATAATTAATTGCCAAATAATTTATAAGTTAAAAATATGATTGCTATTACTAAAAAAGAAATAAGAAAGATTAGACCTGAGCAACTATTCATGCTGAGTGTTTTATTTGTCAATGGAGGTAATTATTTATATAATTTAATTTTAGGAAGATTATTAGGTCCTGAACAATTTGCAGATGCTGCAGTATTAATCACCTTTTTATTGATCTTGTCTTTTGTTGCCATGACATTTCAATTAGTAACAGCTAAATTTTCCGTTCTTTTCACGAGGGGTCTTTTTAAAGCTTTCATTTCAAAGATTTATAAGTACGCTTTAGGTTTTGGTATCTTATTTGGCTTGCTAATCGTGTTATTTTCAAACCAATTACAACAAATGCTTCAGACAAGTTCCAATAGTATGTTTATTATTTTTGGAATGGGTGTACCATTATATTTTTTAATGAGTGTGAATAGGGGTATCTATCAAGGTAAAAAAGAATTCAAGTCACTTTCAATGACCTATCAAAGTGAAATGTTGAGTAGGTTGCTGTTGACACTGGCTCTTATTTTATTTTTTGATGTACAATCGGCTGTTGTCGTTTCTATAGGAATTGTAGCTTCATTGGTTTTTGGATTATTTCCGATTAAATGGAATGCCCTTTCCTTTAAAGAATCATTTGTAATAGATAAAACGCAGAATAAGAATATACTTAAATTCTTTGTGTTAACTGCTTTTTATGAATTTACACAGATCATCATTAATAATAGTGATATTTTAATGGTGAAGCATTATTTTGATTCATACCAGGCTGGACTATATGCATCTTTGGCATTAATAGGGCGTGTTGTATATTTTGTGGCATGGATGTTTGTTATGTTGCTTTTACCTACGGTTATTCAATTAAAAAAAGAGGGGAAGGAAACTGCACCGGTTCTTTTTAAATATGTCTTTTATATTGTCATATTATCTCTTGTAATTATTACCGGTTGTTTATTGTTTCCAGAAACTATCATTGAATTAATGTTTGGTTCCAGTTATCTGGCCATGGCGCCTCTTTTATGGAAATATGCAGTTGCCACCTCACTTTTTGCTATTTCAAATATTTTCGCTTATTATTATTTGTCACTTGACAAGTATGTTCCAGTTATTATTTCCGGAGTTTTCGGGATGTTACAAATCGTTTTGGTGGCTCTTTTTCATGAAAGTTTAGTACAAGTTGTACATATGCAAATTATAGCCATGATCTCTCTTTTAACCATTCAATTATTTTTCTTTTTATTGGATTATAAAAAGGCTTAAATCCTGCATATCGGAAGGAAAATTCCATTCATCTACACCAATCCGCACTTTAACTAAAGAAGCCAAAATTTAAGTACCAATAAGCCAAATTTGTAGTGTAATTAAAAAAAAATACATTATGAAATTAGCAATTGTTACAGCATATCCACCGAGTAAAGTGACCCTTAATGAGTACGCATATCATTTAGTAAAACACTTCAGACAAAAGGATCAAATAGAAGAGATAATTTTATTATCAGATACTACTCCTGGAGCTAAAGACATTTCGTTTACAGAGAAGGGATGTAAAGTAACTGTCAAAGAATGTTGGTCTTTTAATAGTTATACAAACTTGATCAAAGTAACGAATGCCATTAGTGAAGTGAAGCCCGATGCGGTACTTTTTAATTTGCAATTCATGAAGTTTGGCGACAAAAAAATTGCTGCTGCCTTGGGCTTAATGCTTCCATTAGTTTGTAAATTGAAAGGCATTCCGAATATTGTTTTATTACATAATATTTTAGAACAAGTAGATTTAGGAAGTGCTGGCTTTACGTCTAATAAATTTCTTCAAAAAGTATATAATTTTATTGGAACGAGCTTGACGAAACTTATATTACAGGCAGACCTTGTTGCTTTAACGATACAAAAATATGTAGATATTTTAGAGGATAAATACCAAGCATCCAATGTTACTATGATTCCACATGGAACATTTGAAATTGCATCTGAACCAAAACAGGAATTGCCAGAAGGACCCTTAAAAGTAATGACCTTTGGAAAATTTGGGACCTACAAAAAAGTAGAATCTATGATAGAGGCAGTTGAAAAGGTTAGAAAATCATCAGGCTTAGATTTAGAAATTGTAATAGCCGGTACAGATAATCCAAATGTTGCGGGATATTTAGACAGGGTAAAAGAACAATATAAACATGTGCCTCAAATAACATTCACAGGATATGTTGAAGAGAACGAAGTTCCTAAATTATTTGAAGAAAGTGCTGTAGTTGTATTTCCTTATACATCCACTACAGGAAGCTCTGGGGTGCTGCATCAAGCAGGAAGTTATGGGAAAGCTGTTGTGATGCCAAATTTAGGAGATCTGGCTTTACTTGTAAAGGACGAAGGTTATCAAGGAGAATTTTTTGAACCTACGAGTGTAGATAGTTTGGCCGTCGCAATTGAAAATATTGTTGGCAATGAAACCTATAGAATAGAACAAGGTATGGCTAATTATAAAGCAGCTACATCATATCCAATGGAAAGAATTACTAATATTTATATGCGTAATTTTGAATCTATCTTATTAGGAAAACAAATACCAGAAATTGTTTTACCACAACCTGCTATTAGTTAGAAATATATTCGAAAGATGGTTTTTTTCTACCATTTTTATCTATAAATCCAAATTGTTTTTGAACATTTTTTCTCCAAGGAAGTCGTCCAACGACTTCCTTTGGTATTTTTATAAAGTCATATAATGTCCAAGACATATATTGAATATTATTTCTTTTAAATATATTTTGCATTTCCTTATGAAAATCAGATTGGTTCTCTTCCGATCCTCCAAAAGGTTTCCAAAATCCTTTGTAGGATGACACACCATATTCACCGAGCATAAGGGGTTTATTAGGAATGTCTATTTTCATTTGTTTGTATTTATTTTCAAGTTCATGAATGTTCTCATAATAATGAAAGGAAACCAAATCAACTTTATCTTTTAGAAGTACGGCATTTTTAGATTTTGCCCAACCAATGGTAACGCCATGATTAGGATCTATATTTTTTATATTATCAATCATGCTTTTTAACCAGGAAAGTACCAAATCCTTTCCTCTAGATGTAAAGTCCAGATCGGGTTCATTTTTTATGTCCCATGCTAAAATGGCTTTATGATCTTTAAATTTCGAAACAATAGCCTCTGCATGACGATGGGTCAGCGTCCAATTTAATATAGTATAGTCACCATAAAAATCAAACAAGGTAACAATCACCTTAAGATCTACATTTTCTGCAGTATCAAGGAGGTCATTTAATTTATCAAGTTTCGCCGGATTGACATTCGCCTTGCCAAAATCTTCATATTGGATAAAAACTCTTATAGTGTTAAGACCTGCTTCTTTAATAATCTCGAAATCTTTTCTTAATATATCTATGTTAAAATTATCCCCGAAAGTGTCCCATGGTGAATCTTGAGGGTAATAGTTAATACCTTTTAAATTTTGGTAAGTTTCATTAAAATCACTTACTTTATTAACATCAATAGTGTCAGATTTTATAATATCTTCTTTTACCATATGTCTTATTCTCCAAAACCCATCCTCTAGTAAAAGTATTACTTTATAGGTGGCACTTTCATTGGCTTCAAGAATCAGATTATTTTCTTTATAAATACGCTTGTACTCTTTGACATTTTCATCTGTTAAAACAGCCAACTGACCGTCTTCACTATAAAATTCTAAAGTAGGGTTATGGTTGAGGGTGGTTGATTCTACAGTAACATTTTCTTTTTTATTCAAATCAACATATTGGTAAATGTTTTTTCTAGCATTTTCTGTGTAATAATCCTTAATACCCGCTTTTTGATTTGTTTTGTAAGCGATATGTTTTACGTACCAGGCATCTAAATAATCATTTTCAATTTCAATAAGGGTTTGTTCACTTATTGGTCTACCTTCATTTTTTAAAGAGGCCCAATCCATTTTAGGTAAGTATTGATCCACTTTTTTTATTTCGGTATGCAACATTTTACTTCTGTCAGCTCCAGTATTCAAATATGTAAACAATGCGCTTATACCAAAAATGATCAAAGCATTCAGAGCAATAAATGACAGGATTAATAAACTACGAAGTATGTTCTTATTAATACTTACCATAGGTTTTTGTTTTTATAAGATTTAGTAATTCCGGCAGTTTTAATGATAATATTATAACTACCGTTTTTAAATATATTATTGTTCAACACGAAATTGGCGTAGCCATTATCTGAAGTTACGATAAATTCCTGTACTAAATTATGAGCATCGTAAATAGAAAGCGTAACGAGTAAACCGTCAGGAATGGTCTGGTTCATAAAACTTTTAAGATGACCAACAGTAATAATTCTATTGTTTTTTGAGAAATCAACCTGATAATCTTTAACAGCTTGCATGTATTTCAGTGTAATAACGTTACTTTGAGCAATTCCATTAATGATAGCACTAATTTGCCACTGCTCTTCATGATCTGGGTTTAATATTTTTGCGCTAGCGATTCCATTAATTGTTAAGCCGGATAACTTTAAAATATTATTATTTTTATTTACAATATAGAATTCTACAAAAGTACCATCACTGACAATGTTACCGTAGTCATCTAAAATTGTAGATGTAGAGAATGTAGTAATTTGATTACCATCGGCATAATTATGATCTCTTTGAGAGGTAATTGAAAAATTAATAGGGTTCGAAGGTAAAATATCAATAGTGTATTCCTTCGAGTTGGTTGAAAGACATTCAGATGAAATGATCATTCTACCATTTTCTTTTTTAGAATAAATATTCTTATACGCAAATAGATTGTGGGTCAAGACATCTTCCTTGGTTTCTAAGGATAAAAACTGATGTTTTACATTAACTACCGTACTGTCCTTAACGGGGTTGTCAAACTCATCAGTAGGAATTACTACCAACATGGTATAATCCTTAATACCTGCCACTAAATTTGGAGGTCCAAGATAAGTTTCCATTTTAACAACGTTTTTTTTCGGATTAATTTTGAATGAACCAATGAGGGGGTTATTTTCTGTTAATAATTTCCAATTTACCAGGCCTGATTTATTACTAATATTTTGGGGAATTTGAAAATTAAGAATATCTCCTTCAAATGAAGGGGTGACGAGTGTTGAACCATAGCTGTTTGAACAATAAAGCATAGGTCTCTTATTTTCATTTGTTGAAAATTGTAAAGTGATAGATTTACCAACTTCAAACTCATTTATAGTTGTAATAAGTTTTATTTCAGCTGTTTGTTCATCTTTTATAATAGAAGAAAAAGAGGACAAAATCCATAGTGAAATAAGAAACAAATATGTTGGTTTATAATTCATTAATTAGGGCTGCCGATATAAGCATTGGTTTCAATTTTTATATAACTAAATGTTGAATTGGATATTGGTTGTAATAAATTGTCATGATGATTTTTAATTCTATTTGGAACAACTTTTGTTGAAATCTCCACATTTGGAGAACCATTTACAAAGCAGTTAGTCATGTCATTATTTATAACCTGAATTTCTGTGTTATTGATCATTGAATAATGGAACTGTTTTTTTCTTTGTTGTCTTATACCTTCCTCTAAAAATTTATGATCTACCCAGAGCATCTTTTTATTTTCATCATAATAAGTAATTAAAAGTTGTGGAATGGTTATTTCATTTATGCCACTATTATAAATATTACCAATCATCAAATTTCTGTCAAATTCAAGGTCACTCAATACGATGTCCTTATATAGATCGGATCCAGATACATTTCCAGCTATTTGAAGATTAAATTTTGTTGGCTGTTCCTCAAATTCTACGGGTGTAAATTCATCGGGATTAAATGTTTTAGGAATTTCATCTTCTGTTTTGGACCAAGCAATACCTTCAAAATTAATTTTAAAACTACTTACTTCTTTTGGCATTAATTTATGCTTTATATGATATTTAGCATTATAAGTTGCAAGTTCTTTATTGTTATCATTATAAAGTGTGCCTTTTAAAACAACATCTGCCGGCACATTATCTACATTCTGAATTTCACCGATGATAGCATAATGATTATCACGCTTTACCAATTTAGCAGAGAGTACTTCTAGAACAGGCTGTTTAAGAATATCTTCATGGTGTGTTTGCTCAGAAGTAATTCGTCGCCTTCCTTGATTAAAATATTTCGTTATGTTATTTGAATATAATTGATCTGGTGGTAGATCTGAATCAATATCATCGGGAAGTATAAACCATTTTCCGTTTCGCCTAACCAGGGATTTAAAATCGGTCTTGTTAATTTTTTCGAGAGGGGTAATCCAAGAGGTCACAACTTTTGCAGTTGCAGTACTATCATTTTTATTGGTAATATGAGACTCTAAGGCATCAAGTTTTGCATAAGAGCTTAAAAGCCCATCAGTCACAGAAATCATTAACATATATTCCTCAATTGGTAAACCATTATCCGGATCAATAAGTTCGTGCGCTTTTTCAAATTCTTTAAAATCTAAAGCATCATAATATGCCATGACGACATTTTCAGGAGAGTGTTGAGAATCGTTTTTTAAATAGAAAAGGTATATTCCATAACTCACAATACAAGCCAAAAGAATAGACCATATATGTGTAATTCTTAATATAGTTCCTGAAAATTTAGAATAGTTATTTTGAAAATTCAAATATGCAGGAATAACTTTTGCCTTCGTTTTTAATGCTCTGATCCAAAGCAATTGTATGTTGAGAATAAATGCAATAATGATGGTGAGAAAAGGAATTATCCCCCAAATTATTTTTTGCCATTTGGCAACATCATCTTTTGGTAAAATCGATGAAATAGGAGGAATGTTTAACTTTTCCCAAACCATAATTCCGTTTTCAAGATGTCTTAAACGTTGCCAACCACTGTAGTAAAGAATGGGGTCATAAAACTTGTCATTTGAAAAGATATACTTTAGGTTATATTTTTCAGGAGCTGTTAAAAATTGTTGTAAGGAGCCAATTCCTTCAACACCTTTAAATTTTGAGTTTTCCAGTCTTTCAATTGCTCTGGTAGTTAATTCGGGCAGCCGTCTGGCAGAATGGTAATTACCATCCACAGTCATAGCATTTGTTTGTGTTGAAAGCCATGCCATTTGATCGCCAAATCCTAAGGTTAAATAACGCCATTGGTCATGCTGATCTTGATTCAGGAAATTTACTATGGGCAACATTTTAATTTTCTGGGGCTGAGAAGGCCTAAAATAACCAAGGCTCATTGTAAAAATCGTCATGAATAAAAACAATCCAGCAAGCAATCCGCCAATTAATCTGTGATAAATTGCTCCAAATTTACTTTGTATTAATGTTTTTAAATCCCCCTCAAGAAATCGATAAGCGAATTCGCCAAATATCGGCAAAGACATTATGGAAGCCCAAAGTGTAAATCTGTCTAAGGTTAAAATATTAAATGCATTTTCACCTAAAACCATCTTAGGAATCGGAGTAGTTCCACCGGTACCTAGTATTGTCAATATCGTAATTGAAAAGCCAAAAAACAGATAACGTTTACTATAATATCTGTAAAAAATATAAGGTAAAAGTATCAATAAAATCCCCCATGGAATCAAAAAGAAAACCAATCCGGACGAGGTTATTTCTAAAAAGTTATCTCTTGAGCCATGTGGAATTGGCACTTGGGTTATCGGGTTGTTCTTTGAGTTGATCCAATATGGTAATATACACACAACAATTAAAATCAAGGATAAAAAACCAAATCCAACGATTCTCTTAAATAGTTTTATAAAGGTGGCAAAGAAAATTTTAAAGGTAATTTCCTTCATCGTTTTTACTTGTTCGCGAGAAGCGTCCATAATAACCATTCCAATTAGAGGAAAAATAAAGAATACCATTCCGAAAATAGGGGTCACATGGTGCGAACAGACAGTTACTGCAATCAGTGATAAGGAAGTCCATAGATATTTGTATTTACCCAGCTTCAGCCATAAGTAAATTTCAGGTGTGGCATGCATCAATATGGAAATTCCCATAATACTTGGTAATTGACCAAAAATATGGAGTGTTTCAACAAACGATGATGAAAAGACTGCTAATAATGCTGCATAACCTGCTGCTTTTCTATTGGATGTAATCAATAATGAAAATCTGTAAACTCCAGTAATGAATAGAATAACGCTCAAAATAGCAACCGTGAACAATCCGAATTTTAGACCTCCTATAAATGATAAAAAGGCAATAAGTTGATGGACTAACGGGGGGTATCCCATGACAGTAAACCCAGTGTACCATTTATAATTCCAGGGTTCAAACCAACTATTTGCATAATGGTCTGCAAAAAATAAATGAATTAATGCGTCGTATGTAGTTTCTAAGGTGAAAAATATAGACGAGGCATGAAAGGCTATACCTATCAATATTGCACTCATTAAATATTTATTCGTCTTTTCGTTCATTAAAAATTATCGAAAATTTTCATTTTTTAAAGATATAACAAAGTTTGCTATCGATAAATATAGATGGTCGATTGAATAAATTCATTCGTCTACACCAATGCTCCATTTAACGAATTAACCATATTTAAATTCTCCTTCACAATTACTTTTGACGTATTAATTAGAAAATAAAATTATGAAAACAGGAATTATTATACCGTGCTATAACGAAGAAAATAGATTAAATGTACAAGCATTTGTAAATTTTATTCAATCGAATGACGATTATCATTTATGTTTTGTTAATGATGGGAGTAAGGACAATACTTTAAAAGTGTTAGACCAGATCAAAGAACAACGGATTACAAAAGTTAGTATAGTTGATATTAAAAAGAACAGTGGTAAAGCTACTGCTGTAAGGGCTGGTGCAAGATATTTGTTTAATAGACAAGATGTAGACTATATTGGGTTTATTGATGCTGACTTATCTACAGACTTTAATGATCTTAAAAAATTGGTTACCACAATGCATGGTAATAAAGATTTGTCAATTGTTTATGGGTCAAGAGGGAAAGGAGATGGACAAATTGAAAGGAATCCTTTCAGAAAGTTATTTTCAAGAATTATAAAATCAATCGTGTTTTTAATTCTTGGTTTACCAATTGAAGATACGCAATGTGGGGCTAAAGTATTTAGAAGAAATATCATCCCTGTTGTTTACAATGATACTTTTTTGTCAAGATGGTTATTTGATGTTGAAATTTTTATAAGACTTAAAAGACATTTTGGAAAAAATGAAATTATGGAAAAAATGTATGAGCAACCATTAGATAGATGGGTACATGTTGATGATTCTAAATTAGGAATAAAAGATGCAATTAATATACCTTTTGTTTTGTTAAGTATTTGGTTTTCATATACGGTTATGCAGCCTTTAAGCCTATTTAAACCGTCAACTTCTCTTGGTGTGATCTCTGAAGTTAATTTTGAAATTGTAAGTGCCAATAGAACACCAAGATTAGCGGCATAAATAAAAGCTTGTAACTATTTGAAAATCAGTAATTAACGTTGATAATTAACAAAAACTACCCAAAAACCATGAATTTTAAAACTCCCAGTTTTCACTATTGGTTAGGAAATTAAGGTGTTTTAAATTTGAAATTCAATTATTTAAAATATAAATTTTATAATTACGTTAAACAAAAACGATAGTTTAGAATGGATACCTTTTGAAAGGAAATTTTAAATAAAAATTTTTAAAGCATGAATAGCACTTTTAAAATTGGAGAATCAGTAGTTTGTGTAAACGCTAAAAGAAGATGGTATCGACTTGGAGGTCTTCAAGTAAATGAAATATACACCGTTACAGGATTTAACCCATATGACGGGGGCTTAATTTTAAAGGAGGTAAAAAGCCCAAGAAGCGCTTACCATGCTTTTGCTTCTAATCGATTTAGAAAAGTAGATTATGCTTTTGCAGATAAACTAATTGCTGAACTTCAAAAACAGGAGGATCCTAAATATCAACCTCAATTTATAAAAATATCTTAATCAGATAGACTTCTTAGTATTTTCCAATCTGGGGTTATTTGTCATCCCTTTAAGGGTGCTTTTTTAGCATGCAAAATTAAAATAAACAACAAAGAAGGTTGTATTTTTTGATTTTAAAAAACCTAATATTTTATTCCTTTTTACAACTTAAGAATTTCTTTAGATTCGGTTTGTATATTACAAACGCTAAACAACCTAAAACAATCCAATAAAGAATTAATTGAACATTTCTCTTAAAAATTTTAACAATAAGAGGTAGGAATTTTTAGGAGATTATTGTTTTATTATTAAACGACACAATCAAGAGTATGGATAATATATTTAAAATCGGAGAAACTGTAGTTTGCACAAATGCTAAAAGAAGATGGTATAGATTAGGAGGTCTGCAGGAAAACGAAATGTATACAATTACTGGTTTTAATCCATATGATGGTGGTTTGATATTAAAGGAAGTAAAAAGCCCAAGAAGTGCTTATAATGCCTTTGCTGCAAATAGATTTAGAAAGGTAGATTATTCATTTGCAGAAAATGTACTTGAAGAACTGCAGCAACAAGTAGAACCAAAGACTGATTTTTCAGAAATTCAAATACAAAAAGAGTACGTACTTAGTATTTTAAACTAAAGTCTTTTCCAAACAATCTATTATAAAGTTCCCAAAAATTATTCGTTATAATTTCGGTCTCTGAATTATAATATAGCCCCTTTTTTTTATTAAAAATTATGTATTACTCAGTAGCAGTTCCTATTTCTTCAAT
>UPTN01000495.1_pt1 | contig 20554 bp, 24 predicted proteins | sample 2160111 | NCBI WGS metagenome assembly UPTN01 (sample SAMN06265058, study PRJEB28932) | marine metagenome | isolation source: Columbia River Estuary | place: USA:Columbia River Estuary, USA | collected 2014-05-05
GTTGGCCTACATATACTTCTGGTAGCCAACTTTGGAATCGTGTAGATGTATTGCGGTCCTTGTTACGGGCGTCGCCACTAATTGGGCTTTGTGTGCCCTGGTACGTTTGGAAATGTTTTTTCCAGCTCATATTGTTATCCTATTTGCTGTTATTTAGCCGTTTTCTTGTACAGCGTCTATCAACCGTTTAATTAAACGGTTGGTCTCGGTTATCGCATCAGTAGTGCCCATATCCCACCCATTTCGTTCTTGCATTGCCCTAATACGTGCAGCTTCTTCAGAATTTGGAGCAGATACGCCGTTGTTAGGTCCTTGCCACGACGGCATACGCTGCGCCATTGCCATATCTTCGCCTCGCATTAAAGATGTTGTATCTCTGCCGCTGCCTCCGCTGCCAGTGCTTGGCGTGGCGGCAGATTCAATTGGTTCACCTGTTGTCGGATCAAGTGGGGTATCTAACCAAAATGAGGTTTCTCCAGCCTTATATCTTTCCCACCAGCCCTTCATATCATAGTCAGTTTTTAAATTTGTCCCAAGTTTGTCATTCAACCAACCATTTACACTGTTGTTTACTGAATCCATTGCACCGCTTGTGGCAAAATATCCTGTTACAATAGCAGCAAGTGTTACTGGGTTAAACATTGCTGCTGCGGCACTAAATGCAAGTCTTGCACCTGCAACCATCGCAAGTGTCACAGCGCCTTGTGCAGCAAACATCAAACCAATACCACCAACAAATGCAGTTGCAATAGATCCTGTCCCGTCTGGCAACATTAACTCGCCAAGACTTTTTAACATATCTAAGAAACTAGATATACCTCGGCCGATATTTTGGATAGATGCTCTTGCTGCTTCAAAATTTGCTTCGCTAGCTAAGTCTTCTGCACTGCCGCCAAATGTAAGAGCACTCAACAACATAGCTTGGAATTCATTCTGTAGGACTTGAATACGCTCTCGTATCATGAGCAACTCAGCTTCGCCCTTGTCCATACCACCATTAAATGCTTGGTCAATCTCTTCAGTTGTCTTATCTAAAAATACAGTGGCCTGCTGTCGGGCGCCAACTAAAGCAGTAAGTAAAGCGCCAACCGGACTGTCTTCTTGCATACGTGCTAGACTAACCAATCCGTTGTCCATTGCTGCTTGAATTGCGGCGCTGGAATCTTCTGCCAGATTTAGTTGTATTTCTTTCATTGCTGCTGGATTGTCGGCATTTTGAATAAATTGATTCCTAGCTTCTTCAAATATTTCTCTTAAGCCTGGTATCTGACTTAATGCCGCCATTTGATCAGATGACAGTCGTTCCATACCACCCATAAAGTGACTTTCAACCATGCTGCCAAAGATGCTAGCAAACTCGTCGCCGCTTGAACCAAATACAGCACTCATACCTTGTGTAATAGAATCAAAGCTTGTAGTTGCGTTTGGACCTAGCGTTGCTAAGTCTGACAGCAATAACTCACTGCCTTCGCGCATAGCTAAGTTATTGCGCATAATTTCGCGCCGATCCCGTCCTGTTAACTTTGAATAAGCTAGCACTTCAGAATTAAGCATTGTAAAGCTTTCAACTGCCGCTTGTCGAGCTTGTTCTTCAACAAAACCTTGACGACGTAATAAATCAAGACGTTCAGCAGTAACACCAGCAATTTCTTCACTTGTCATACCAAACAAACCAAATTGTCTAGCTGATGACTTAATTTCACCAACTAAGTCAATAAATGCGTTTGCACTTTGCGCACCGCTACCGCCTAAGGCGCGAACAGCTTCGCCATTTGATACTAATATGTCACTTAACTGCTTCATATTCATACCAAGACCAGCAACATTACCACGAGTGTTTACTAATTCTTGACTAAAACTAAAACCAGTCTGGATAGCCGCTGTTTGAAACTCTGCAAATGAGTCAATAATACCTGCTACAACACCAAATGCTGTTCCTATTGCGCCAGCACCACCAACTACTTTAAAGAAGGCATCACTTGCGCCTTGAACGCTACCATCTAGATTGTCAAGTTCTTTTACTGCTCTGCTTGTAGCGCCGCCAAATTTATTAACAGTTTTTCCTGCAAGATGACCTGCATCGCCTAAAATGTCTAAACCTTCTGCTGCGAACTTGTTTGACTTAATAAAGTCTTGGCCTTGTTTAATACGCTTTTTGTTTACGTCAAGATATTTTTTAAACCCATCGTTAGTACCTTTTAGCAATTTACTCTGTAGTTGGCGTTGCTTATTATCATCTTTGTCATTATTAGTTTTCTTCTTGCCGCCCTTACCATATTTCTTTTCTAAGATCGCAAGAATATCAGACATTGTCTCCTCACGAGCCCAATCGCCTGTAATCTGATTTCCATCTATGCTTGCTTTGCTGTCATTTGCCATTTAATTAAGTGCTACTTTTCTGATGATAAATATCTATAAGACATACCTACATAGTATTTATGACTCCAAAAGGACACATTATGACAGAAAATCCACTTAAGAAATACAGTGAGCGACCAGGCACATACATCACCTTGCCTAGCGGCGGGCGATATTATGACACACCGCCAAGGATGACAGCTGATGATGAATTGGAAGTCAGACCAATGACGGCAAGCGATGAAATACGTCTTAAGAATCCTGATGGGTTAATGAACTCTGACAGCCTGTATCAAGTTATTGAGCATATCGCGCCTGGCATTACCGACGCCCGCAAGATCCCTACGCCTGATTTAGACATAATTGTAATTGGTATGCGCATTGCAACATATGGCGAAACTATGAATATCAATGTACGTTGCACTAAATGCTCACATGATTCAGAATATCAAATTAATTTGATGGGTATACTTGCTAACGCCCGTAAAATTGAAGGAGCGGATCAAGTTGAAATTGGCGAACTTAAAGTTAACATTATGCCTCATACTAGCGAAAGCAATACTATGCTTAACAACTATCAGGTTGAACTAGTACGTGCCGCACGAGCGATTGAATCCGCAATCGCTGCTGATAAAGAGCCGCTGAACCAACAATTGTCTGAAATTATTGACCGTGGTAGCCGATTAGTGTTTGAGATTGCAACAAAACATATCCGTAGTGTAGAAACGCCTGACGGAATTATAGTAACAGAACCTGATTTCATTGCAGAATTCTTAAGAGAATTGCCAGCACCAGAGTACCAAATTATACGTGATGCAGTTAACAAACTCAGCAAAGAGGTCATTGATCGTAGTGTTAAATTTAAATGTGGTGAATGTGATAAGGAAAACAAAGTGGAGGTAGCATTTGACCCCGCAAATTTTTTCGCAAACAGCTCGCTTTAACTAACAATTATGCTGAAATTCAAGAGCTGGTAAAAAGATATCAAACCCAAGAAGAGGACCTTGTTAAAGACTTGATGCGCCTTAGTTTATTGGCGCCAATGCCATATAGCGATGTAGCTAATATGACCTTTAAGGAAAGAAATATTATGGTACAAATCGTGCAAGAAAGGTCTGATGCACAAAATCCTAACAAACAAAAGCAAGTTAAGATGACACCTGGACAAGTTAATGGACCACAAGGACCAGCAGCGCCACGCACAGAGTCTCGATAATCTAGGCAGAACTTCGTCAACCGTATATATCGAATCACCTTATATAACTCTATGTGATAGTCCTTCGGACTATCTGTTGCTTCGTATCTCTCATCTCCATTTCACTTCGTTTCATTCCGATTCGATCTACTCTCAACTTTTCTTTTGGATTCGAAATTGTTATGACATAATGGATATAAACGATGCTTTAAATGTACTTAATCTATATACTTTACCAGAGCCAATATCCACACTTAGCCTGATTTAGGCTAAGCATGGATAAAGCGTCGGTTTTTACCGTCACCAACCCGGTGTTAGGCGGGCCACATCATAACAGAAAAACCTTGTATAGCCAGGTTAAGGGCGGTTGAGCGATACCCTTTTACATTCTACTCTCAACGCGGGACCACGTAGTGCTGTTATGATAACACAAACGCTGCCTGTAAGTTCCAATTAGTCAGGAGAGCTTACTCATTTTCTGGGTGTCAAACCAGTGCGTAGATGACTGCGACATGCCAGTTCTGTCAACGTAAGGGTTAGCTTACGCCTTCTCAAGGCATTTTGTAAGGTCGCTATGGTCAGGGTTCTGGAGGTGGTCTCGGTGAGTCTATATTAGCTGTCCGGTGAGTTTTCAGTTTTTCTGCACAAAACTCAATTGCAGTTAGTCTTAAATGTGTGCTTTCTCAAATTCAGCACGGTTGAGGTTGAAAAAACTATCAAACTCAGTAATACGCCATTCCCAAGTTGCATCATCAATATAATTGACACTACGATTTGTTAGGAAATTTTGTGATGTTTCAAATGCCACGAATTTACCAACGCGGGTAATCTTCATGAATAGTATGTTAACGTCGCCTACATCAGCAGCGTCACGTATTTGTGCAAGCCAGTCCTCAAGTTGAGGAATACGATCGTTAAAAAGTAAACGATGGAACGGAAAACTAGCATAATTTTTACATTCACAATTGAAATGATTCCAGTTGTCTGGAGGAACAATGTCGCCCTTCATATGTCTAATTTGTCCATCACTCATGACTGATTTACGGATGGCATTCTTGCCTCCCGTATATGCTCCACTGTTAGGAACACGCATAAATGGTGATGCATATGTTTCTGTTAAAAAGTTTGCGACGTCACGTTCCCATGCGCCGCCTTTTGCTTTGCTCTTAGAGGTCATTAATTATGTCTGCCAATCCATGGCCAACATCGCGTGACTTCTCAACTTTAGATTTAATCCCGTCCCAACGTCTCGCCGGCGTTGCTGCTGCCCTTGCTTTCATGGCTACATGAGTATAATATGCTTCTGCCATATATCGATGTGTTGCATCCCTATCACGCCCAACAGCACCGTCTTCTTCCATAATCGTTTCTAGCTGCCATACGCGGGCATTATCAATAGGTGACATCTTGTCTGATTCTCTCATATTATAGTCCATTCAATATTTCTGCCAGCCCAGCACCAACCGTTTTGCTTTTAGTTACGCTGCCAGAAGCAGTTATACCATCAACCAATTCTTGTAACTCTTTATCTGTAAGTGTTCGACCACCTATTGTAACAGTGCTATTTGGTTGCCAAGATGATGTAGATATATTTGTCACGCCGCTGTAAGGTGTTCCTGTAGTAGCAGCACTAGAAGGCGTCCCGTTAATGTATTTTGGTTTAGTAAGGTTTACATTAGTAACCCCAATTTCTGAACATGGGTTCATTATAGCAGTATTATTATTCAATGTCAAACTCCTGGTCTGGGCTGAAGCTGGTAAATCCGTTTTCTTTTACAACGTAAAGCGTATTGTTAACACGCCCTACTAGTTCTTCACGGTGTGAGATAAGGAAGATGTTCTTTTCACGATCTCTTTGCATTTTCTTTAATACAGTTAGAGCATTTTCAACACCGTTTGAATCCATACCACTATCAATCAATTCGTCAATAGCCATAAAGTCAATTGGTGTATTTGTGCTTTCGTGTACGTCACGGAATGCCCAGCTAAGACCGAGGATCAGCCTATTTCTTTCTCCTCGGCTCAAGTTATCAAAGTCTAGCTCACGTCCAAGTTCAGTAATCTCTACGTTGAGGTCACTTTGGAAGACCACCTCATGTGGCAATCCAAGCTTGTTAAGGTAGTAGTTGAGTCGACTGTTGAGGTATTGTAGGTTTTGTTCAATAATCCGCTTGCGGATAAAACTGTCTTTGTTAACGAGTAGCTTGAGTAAAAACTCTTGATGCTCACGTAAATTGTGTAACTCGTTCATCTTGTCCCATTCAATTGGCTGCAATCCTGTATTTTCCAAAGTGTGTACTTGATCAACATATGGATCTTCTGCATCCTGCAACCCTTCAAGTTTGCTTTTCAAGTTAGCAAGCTGATTCTTTTGCTCATATGCTTCTTGCGCTGTTGCATATTTAGTTACGGGCATTGTCCCCGGCAAGGTAAGGCTAGCAATTTCTTCTTGAATGTCTTTAATTCCAGACTCAGATGCGTCGATGTTGGCAAGTGCGTCACTAACGTCCCTCTGCTTTGACTCAATGATCTTGGTGTTTCCAATATCATGTAAGTCTCCTCCGCAGGCGTAACACTTATGGTTTTCAGCTGCGTCAAGATCTTTTCGAGCCTTATTAAGGCTCCTTGTCTCACGCTGTAGGTCACCCTCCAATCCAGCGAGCGCTCGCTGATAATCGGAGAGTTCCGCATTAATTCTTTTATATTCATCCAGCGCGGCGTGCTGTACAATTTCGTCCTCAATATCCAAGGAAGTGAGTTCCTGTAATTGAACTTCCAATCCAGATATTTCATCATCATTGCGCTTTTTCCAGACCCTCTGACGGCGTTTAAGATCGTCAATAGTCTTTTTGATTTGTTCATTTGCATTTTCTACCCCTTTAATACGGTATTCTTCTTCCTTGATCTTATCTTTTGTAATCTTAAGAAGATCTTTAAGCACATTAGCTTTCTCACTTAGCATGGTAATACCAAGCAAGTTTTCAATAATATCGCGTTGGTTGTTAGCACTCAGTGCAAGGAACGGTTCATTGTAAGTGTTGAGTGCAATAAGGTGCTTGAACATGATGTGATTCATACCAAACACCCGTTCAATCTCTAACTGGGTAAGACGCATTTCGCCTTGTCCCTCATCAGTCTCTTCAACCGCGTTAGTATCATTTACTAAGAATTTAAGAACATTTGGGCTACGCCCACGCTCAATACGATAATTTACACCATTCACTTCAAATTCTACTGACACTAACATACCTTTATTATTGGTCTTGTTAATCAGATTATTTTTACGGATGTTGGTAATTGCATTGCCGTAGAGTGCATAGCTGAGTGCGTTGATTAGCGTTGTTTTACCAACACCATTACGACTGCCATCGCCACCCAAGTCAAGGTTGTTACCTAACACAAGTGTCAGTCCTGCTTCTTGAAAGTTTACAGCTTGGGTAACGTTACCTACGCTCATAAAGTTCTTGACAGTGATGTTTTTGATTTTGATCATTTGTTATACTTATACCGCATATATTTTTCTAGTTTAGTCATTAGCTGCGAGGTCCGCACGTAATTGTTCTAACTTTTCAGTTAATCTAGCTATATCAGCAGCATTGTTATGTTCTAGCCGTTCAGTCAGTGCAGCGTCGCGATCTGGGCGACCAGATAAAGCTTGCTTTTCTGCAAATCTTGCGGCGTCATCCGCCAAAAATCCATTCGCTTTTTCTAGCTGTTGTTCAGTCTGATCAATCATTCGTTGTATACGTTCTTTATTCATTATAAATCCTTGTATATATCTGTTAGCAGCTTAGTATTGATCATTTCACTTTCAACACTTGCTAGCTGTCTGTACACAATTTGGTCAACGCTCTCTACGATGTAATCACCATCTTGTGCTGGGTCAATACTCAAATCTTCCTTCTTAACAGGAATAAGACTGAGCTCACGTGGCGCAAACTGCGTCATAAATGTTTCCTTGATGAAGTTTGCTTCTTCATAACTGATAGGAACATCTAGCATCGCGCGGCAATATGTTTTGGAATTTAGGTAGTCCTCTGGCTTATCAATCAGGTCGCTGAGATTGAGTCTAATATAGCGCGGCCCGTCGTGATTAACGTACACAGGTTGTTTGTCCCATTCAAGGAACATTGCCCCGCGTTGGTCGTCCCAAGAGTCTGCATAATTATGCGCAAAAGGACTACCTAAATAATGTACCTTGTCTCTTAATTGACGCTTATGAAAGTGTCCGCTAAAGACTAGGTCTGGTGTTGTAAAGTGTTCGCTCTTTAGTTCGCCGTGATCTGGCATTTCTACGATTTGGTTCATCATAAAGTGAGGTAGTTCAAAGTGACCAAAGACATATTTTGCCTTTAACTTGGTCATTTGCTTCCACTCATCTTCAACAAGCCATGGCACAAGTGCAACGTCGCCTTTTATAAGTGTCTGGTCATTAATGATGTGAAGGTTAGGCATTAGCTTTGCATAAGGAAAGCTGTTGATTTCACGCTTTTCTCTGTAGAACAAGTCGTGATTGCCAACTAGCAAATAAACATTCTCAAAAGCTGCACTGAGCTTTTCAAGATTGCTTACGCTATAGTTAAGCGTAGAAACATTGACGCTGGCACGATGATGGTGCCAGTCGCCTAGGAAAATGCATGTCTCACATCCACGTGATTTAGCTTCCTCAATAAACCAGATTACGAATTCTTCGCAATCAATATTGTGTTGGCGGCTATTATTTTTGTTACCAAAGTGGATGTCTGTGAAACACGCTGCGTGTTTGAATAAGTTTGTCAATGAGTGCGACCTCTAATTAATGTAATGATTATAACAGGTTATACAGATGTTGTCAACTGCTCAAGTTCAGCAGTTAGTTCAATTTCTATCAGTTCGTCTAATTCATTACTCATTGTGTCAATTTGTCCTGGGACTGCTCTAACTGTCACTTTAAACTCATGCTCTGTTTCTTTCAAATCAGTGTAAAATTTAAAAACTTCTTCAGAATCTGAAGATGACTGTAATTTTCGGGTGATCTGGTAATCAGTGTCATTAACAGTCACGCGCATGTATTCTTCATTCATTGCGTATCTCCTGTATGAAGTAGAGCGCGAAATGTTTCGCCTTGATAAACTACATCGTAGCAGTTATCATCAGTTGTTGGTTCAAAAAGAAGCTGTTCTTCGATTAGTCCCTTTATCACATTTTCGTCATCTGATGGAGCAACTCCATTGACCCATTCTACTTTTATAGGTTGTGTCATAGTATGTTATATCCTCTGTCCTTGAGTTCTTGGTTACCCTTGTCTTCGTCCTCTGAACGAGCCCGCTGTTGTGCAGCTTCGTCATCTAGCTGACGGTTAAAGCTTGGCATGTATCCGCCATCTTGTAGTACGTCATCACGAATGTTTTGGTTGCGCTTCTCTAAATTAAGGACACGGGTAAAGCTGTTAGTGATAGTAGCTGTATAATATGCAAACGGGTTAAGCGAACGGTGCTCATTAAACTTGAGTCCAACTTCACTTAGCTGCAACAATGCTGCACTTTGCATTTCATCGTTATAAGTGTATCCGCGCCAGTTGCCGCGCATTGCGTAGCGTTCAACCAACTTCATCATCATTTTTGCTAGTTCTGGTGTAAGGCCACCTTGGTCCATACGGAACCCGCCATTTTCAAGTCCGCCTTCCCAGTGACTCCGTAACGCCTCGCGCCATTCGCCATTCACATATGCATAATGTTTGAATGGTGGAAAGTTAAGCCGCTCATGTTTATCAGCTTCAGTCTTTGGGTTCTTTTTGCGTCCAGGCGCTTCAGGTATATGATCATACGTCATTACACGAAAGACAATATCTTCTATTGGAATAGAATCAGCATGTACGCGGAAGTCAGCTTGTTTAGGCTTTGTATTTCGGGCGCCATCATTATCAAACCAGTGGTTTATCCCGTTTTCATAACCGATGCCTGACAGCTTGTGGGCGCGGTTTTCTTTAGCGACTTGGATATTTTCGGGGGTAATTTCATCTACACTATCTACAATGATATCAAAATGCGTGTATGCATCATCAATTGCAGAGCAGTAGCTGAGTTTACTTGAATGTATTTCTCTTAGCATGTCCTTGTTATTAAGGTACTTTGTAGTTTTCTTTCTTGCCATTAAATGGTTCCTGTTCGATATTAGTATAATATATTAACCCATTGATGTCAAGCCGGTTTTCAGGCTGATAAATATCTATAAGGTGCACGGATAGTCTGGGATATGGGCATATTCACACTGGTATTTATCAGGAACCAAAATGGCAACAAAATCAGATTTAAGAGCGCGGCTTACACCAAGATCGGTTGTATATTCCGGCAGGGGAAGTGGCGGCAGCGCTGGAGGACCTACATTTGGTACAGGAAGAGGTGGTTCATCCCGCAACTCTTACTCATTGCCATTTAACGGCCCGGGTTCAGCCCTACAGCGAACAAATGGTATTTTGTTTCCGTTCACCCCTAACATATCAGTCGCGCATCAAGTTGAGTATAGCCAATATGACCTTGTTCATACCAATTATCAACAGAACTCATATAGTAGGACGCGCAATCCGCAGATTCAGGTGACTGGTGTGTTTGCAAGCCAAACGCCATCTGAAGCAGCTTACACAGTTGGTGTGATGCATTTTTTACGTGTTATGTCTAAGATGAACTTTGGAGTTAGAGATAATGACGCAGGAACGCCACCTCCTGTTCTGGAGTTTAGCGCGTACGGTACGTTTAACTTTCATCGTATCCCAGTTGTGCTTGGTAGTTTTCAATTTGTATACGAAGACGGAGTTGATTATGTAGAAGTCGAGACTTCTGGCGAAGTAGTGCAGATCCCTACAGTAATGACCATCTCAATGGATCTATTGCCACAGTACAGTGCAGCAATACAAAATGGATTTAACTTGAACGAGCTTGCTAGTGGTTCAGGATATAAAGGCCAAGGCCGCGGAGGATTTATTTAATGGCATACAAAAAGAAAAGTCATCTTAACAGAACATCTATTACAAACGGCTACACAGATTTATATAATCCGCCATTTACGCCTGACTTCACTAAAACAAACACATTCACTATAACACAGCGATTTGTTAGGCGACCTGATCTGCTTGCATATGAATTATATGAAGAAGCTGCCTATTGGTGGGTATTTGCGTTGTACAATCGTAATCAAATTCTTGACCCAATAAATGACTTCAAATTAGGTACAACAATACTTGTACCAACACGTAACTTTATTACAGGAATCTAATGAAATATATACCGAATTCACTCAATCAATATGACACATATACATACAATATTTCATTGTATATGATCAGACCTGAATCAATATTTTTAATGGAAAAAAATATCAGCACTGGGGGCGCGGTGTTGATTGCAGACAACGCGCGACTAGCACAATATAACATCAATAATTTAGAACAGATTTATGTAGTAGGGCATAATAAAGTAAGGTCTACATTTGGTAACAGATTTAGTATGACAATTGCAGAGGCAAATGGTGTCACATTGCTTGACACTATACGCAAAGCTGCATCATCCTTAGGCATAATTGATCATAAACTTGCAATATATTTAATACAAGTTGAGTTTAACGGACGTATGCCAAATGGTGCAGCCCGTAAACACCCTCAAGTTTTTTATTGGCCTGTAATAATCCGTGAATTTCAATTTCAGGTAAATGAAGGTGGTACAACATATCAAATTGAAGCAGTTGAAAATTCTACTAATGCATACTCTTATTTGAACAATGTTCTTAAATCACAAATTACAATAGAGGCCAGCACAGTGGGTGACTTTTTTGATAAGTTTAATCGTGAATTAAACACCGCCGCAGTTGAAGCAATTGAATTTTCTTCAGATCAACTATATTCAGACACAATTTCAATTGATTTTGATGATTCTATTTCAAGTTGGAAACAATGGCCATTCCAAGCTCTAACAGATGAGACAACACAATATGGCATTAACATTATTAAATCAGGCCCAGGTGGCGCAAGCCAACTACAAATTACCGTGCCAAACGGAACCAATTTAACTGACTTGGTGACTGTAATCCTTGGGCTGACAAAAGAGTATAAAAATATTTTACTATCTGGTAACGGTGCTAGAGAGTTTGCCCGTGAAAACCCAAATGAAGATATAAGCAGCAAATTAGATCAATTCCCTGTATTTCACAAAGTTACCGCCAATTTAGAATACGGAGATTACGATATTTTACGAGGCGAATACGTAAAATCAATCAACTACCGAGTTGTACCATACGTTATAGCAGATGAAATCGTGAGTGCGACTGCATATGTAACAGGCATAACTAATGCTAATATACAGCAAAGAAGAGTTGCAAATCTTGCAGCAGGCGGTTGGTTGCGCAAGCGATATGACTACATTTTTACTGGCAACAATACTGAAGTGTTGGAATTTGACATTAAATTCGATAGAGCTTATTATTATATCACTCCTTATGGCGGCGGACAATTTGGTGATGTTAATCGTCAATTGCCAGTTCAATCGCAAGCACCATCATCAGTTGTAGCACGATTTATAGCAGACATTAGCGGACCAAGGCAGGAAATTTCAAAGCTTAACAGAGCAAAGGCACAGGCAGCGTCTACATTTGACGCCCGAGCAAGAGGCCGAGGGTCAAATGCACCATCATCATCACTTAGTGATGAACTTGGTAACATCAGTAACGCAATTAGGGGGCAAGTAGATTTACTCCGTGGTGCAGCAGATGCTTTTACAACGTCCTTAAAAGATGAAGGATACAGTCCAGAAGAAGTTGCACTGCGAATGCGATTTGCACAAGATGTAATAAATGACGATGATGTAAGTGGATCGGACAATGATAACCGTGGCGGAATGATGCGATTTGGCGCATTACAAGCCAACATGGATAACCCAGCTGACATGGCCATAATTGAACTTGGCATACGTGGTGACCCGTTTTGGCTAGGCAAGCCAAATAGTTTTTATGACACCGGATTGCAAGATGGTGATGAATTGGCAGACTTTGAAAGAGGGACAAACGGATTTTTCTTGAATATGAATCTCCCACAACCTGACGAAGACTTACATGGTCGCCGCAAACCAAGCAGTGAATATGAGGTAAGCGGATATTACACTGTGCGTAACGTGATTGCAAGATACCGAGAAGGACAATTCACAATGTATCTAAGTGCAGTAAGAGATGTAGGAACAAACACCCCTACTGCTCTTTCAGACTTGACAAATGAAGGCTCTAGTAGTGCTAGTACATCAAACAGTCAATCTATAGCAGGGTTAGATATAGCACAAGCTGCTGAAGATGCCTACCGTAGAGCAAGTGGAACAGGAAACACATAATGGCAATAAGAAGCACTGACTTACCTAGTAGGAGAGTAAGAGACAATTTCAATCAGAACGTTATGGGTAAGGGCTTTAAAATTCCTGCTGGCATTTATCGCGGCATTGTAGTCAATAATTCTGATCCTGAGAAAAAGGGACGAGTAAAAGTAAACATCATGAAGTTTTATGGTATTGCGCCTGCGGACACTGATCCAGGAACAGCGACTGATGGCAGTGAATGGAAGGGCGCAATGTGGTGCCGCCAAGCATTGCCTTATGGCGGAACAACTATTCCATCAGAATCTGGCGGGCAGGATGCATACGGATCCTTCGGGCCACCCCCTGATCAAGGCAACGAAGTAGTGGTTGCATTCGGTGGCGACATGCATAGCGGAATTATTATTGGTGTTCTTCCTGACATGGATAGAACATCTGGAATGGCTGGTGCTGGTGTGACACAAACCACAGCGTCAGGCGAAACTACAATTGGCCAAGAAACCGCCGCAACTGCGAATAGTTCAAGCATACCTGCCCCGGAACACCCGCAAGCAGAACGGCTACGAGTGCAAGGCCTGTCAGGAGACCGTATTAGAGGGCAAAACTATTCAAGCCCAACACGTGATGTAACGCCACGTGTAACTGGAATGAGCAGTCCAGTTGGTCATGCTATTGTTATGGATGATGGAAGTGACGAAGATGGCGACAGTTTGCGTATGCAATTCCGCACAGCAGGCGGCGCCCAAATTCTTATGGATGATACAAATGGTCTTACTTACCTCATTAACCGTGAAGGTAACGTGTGGATTGAAATGAACCGCAATGGCGACCTTGACATCTATGCAGCTAGTTCAATCAATTATCACACTGAGGGCGACTTTAATTTGCACTGTGGTGGTAATTTCAATTTACAAACAGGCCGTGACATACAGATGAAAGCACTTGGCGCACAGGGAATCAAATTAGAAGCTACAAACGGTAGCTTTAATATGAAGTGTGCAGCTAACATGAACCTGCAAGCAGATGCAAACGGCAACATTAGGGTAGCAGGTAATTATCGTGAGACTGCTTCAAGGATTGACATGAACGGTCCAGCAGCCGCTGCCGCCGCAGTGCCGCAAATTAACCAGCTTGCTGGAAATACGGCAGTAACTGAAAGTGTGTCGCGTCGCGTACCAGAAGCCGAGCCTTGGGCCGGACACTTGGACGTTAGTACACTAGACAGCTCATCAGCGAGCGGTGCAGCACAGAGTAGCCAAAGTTATTACTACGGAACACCGTCAGAGTCACGCGGATATAATGACCAAACTGGACAATTTGAAGAGCCATTTGGTGAAGCAGATGACACTTATCCAAACCTACAATGGGCACCTGGTATTGACCGTCGTGTCAACCCTAAAGTTCTTCAACTTGCAAATCAAGTTGCTCAAAAATTTGGCACTATCTTTACTATTAACTCAGGATTTAGAGACCCTGCTCGTAATACCGCTGCTGGTGGTGCTAAGCGTAGTCAGCACATGTTAGGAAATGCGATTGATATTGGTGCAAGAAATTACAGCAATAACGAGCGACTAGAAATGATTGCTTATGCTAGCTCAATAGGCATAAAAGGAATCGGACTCTACAATAGCGGCAACATGCACTTTGACGTAAGAGACGGCGCCCGCGCAGGCTGGGGCAACGATTATACTCAGGCTAGTACACCTAGCTATGCTGTTAGTGCAATGAACAAGCACCGTTCTGGAGGATTTGCATAATGTTGCTATTACCAGATGCTAACAGAAGAATACAATGGGAAACATTCACAATTCAAGACGAATTCGCTGTGCAATTCATTATCAACAAGGGTATTGCTATTGTAAGTGAAAACATGATAGGTGTGATGTTGGCTGAAAAAACTTGGAACGGAGCGAGAACATTAAACCCAGATTCTGGTAAGGTTGACATTGGATATGGAATTGGTGACATTGATGACGTGCAAGGCTATACAGAATCACAAGCCTATGCAGAATGGGTAGGCTGGTTGCGTAATGAACAACGCAAGCTTCGTGCGCAATTGCCAATTATTGGTATTACAGCAACAGCATATGACGCATTGCTTAGCTTATACGTTGACACAGGCGACTGGCGACGAGTCGAGGCTAATGAAGGAACGTATGATTTAGCAGATGCTGTCAAAAATGGCAATTGGTTACTTGCTGCTGATATCATTGCTCGTGGCAAAGTCAATCCTGAGTTGCGTAAAAAAGAAGCAAGAGTCATGCAACTGGCAGATTACTCTGTTAATAAAGATAGAAACATGCAAGTAACCCAAGGAATACAGCGAATGCGCAAGCAATATGTGGCAGGCATTTCAAATGAATTTGTGAAAAGGCAGACGGAGTTCGTATACTACCGCCAACTTGGTTCATTTTTGCCAGGTATGAGTGATTTGCGAAAACGCCGTGTAGTCGCGCAAGCAACTACTTAACCATATTGCAGCTTCATCATAATTTTCTCTTCATCTGTCAGTTGATCATTTACCTCTAGCCATTTGTCAAAGGTATAGTGCGTATCCTTCCACCAAAATTCAGGGTTGATAGACTGACCAGTAATCGCAGGACCATCATGGCAGTGGTATATAATCCATTCTTTGTCTTGAACAACACACCTGGTTGTCCCATCATTATATTCTAAGCGTCTAATATCGTTATAATCTACCATTACTGTATGTCCATTTCAGCATCCATTAATTCAAGTGCAAGTGCATTGACTTTGAGCAGATGCTTCTGACGCTTGCGTTCCAACAAGATATCGTTGGCCTGGCGGAGAGCCTCCCGGGAGATCGGTCCGATAACATCACTCTGCTCAACCGTCACGGACATGCGGTAGATCTCTTTACCAATGCCGCCGTAGCACATGTCTTTCATGTCGTACACAACAAACTCGATTTCAGTGTCGCTGTTAACAATGACATCGGCAGCGTACCAAATCACATCAGGCTTACGCTGCTTCTGGAACAAATCGCGGAAGCCATGTGGAATGCCTCCGTGTTCGCGACTTGGATAGATAGTAAATGGAAATAAACTCATCTTAATACTCCTGAAGTTCTTGTGCGCTCATGGCGGCGTACATTTCTGCAAATTCGGCTTTTAGGTCACGCTCACCAATATACTCTTCAAAGCTGATGACTTCGTATCCGCAGGCACGGTTTTCAGCAGCAAACTCAGCATAATCTTCGCGTTCCTCTGCAAGGAATTTGGCGCGATGGATTGCAATGAGCTTTGCGCTAACTGCTTTGGCTTCATTTATGCTAATAGTCATTAAATGGCCTTTCCGAAAAAGCAGCCGTCTTGAATTTCTACAACTTCAAATTCCATGTCGCCGATCATGAAAAACGCAACAAACTTGTCGCCAACCTTGTTAGCTTTGCCGCTAACGATGTCTTTCTTGAAAAATTTTACAAAATCTAGCATGTGTATTATCTCCGTTGCTTACAGTTTCAATATAAAGTAAAACGCCTTGCTTGTCAAGTAAAAAAGCACATTTTCCGTAACATAAATAATAGTATGGCAACATTTGTAGGTTTTAGCACATACGGTAAACGAACAGGGACACGGGCTCTAGAAGATAAGGGCCTAGCTATCCGCGATTTACTTAATCACTTTTACACACGACGAGGTGAGCGTCTTGGCGAACCTGAGTTTGGTAGTATATTACCAGAATTAGTGTTTGAGCCATTAGACCAACTAATTATTGACGCAGCAGACCAAGATGTCCGTAGCATTATTGCCCTTGACCCAAGATGGGAATTGATTGATTATCGTCTGACAACAGGCGACCAAAGCATCACCATTACGGTCCAACTCAGCTACGTCCCCGATTTGAGTGAGGAAGAACTAGTGTTAGAGTACACAGGAACAGAAGAGATTTAAAGCATGGCCCAGAGCATTAGACAGCGCAACCTTTTTGCAGCAGAAGACTATCGTATAGTTTACGATAGCTTTAGGCAGGCAAATTTTCAAGCATACGACTATGACACTATAAGAGGTGCGTTGGTAGATTACATCCAACAGCAATACCCAGAAAACTATAATGACTGGATCCAATCAAGTGAATTTGTTGCGCTGATTGAAACACTTTCGTTCCTTGCACACTCACTTGCATTTAGAATCGACCAAGCAGGACGTGAAAACTTTCTTAGCACTGCTGAACGCCGTTCAAGTGTACTACGCATTGCTGACTTTTTAGGCTATACACCAAGCCGTCACCAACCTGCGCGGGGCGACCTTAAAATTACAGGCATCCGCACAACACAAGATGTATTTGATATTAATGGTAACACCCTCAAAAACACAGCAGTAGATTTTGAAGACAACTTTCAAAACTTTCTACTCATTATGAATGAAGTATTGAGCGATACAAACAAGTTTGGTCGCCCAACTGAAAGTACACGAATTGGAAATGTAAAAAACGACATATACTCAACTAAAGTAACTGCGAATAGAACTGTAACATATAATATTAACGGTGACGTAAATGGTGCGCGCCAAAGCTTTGAAATTCACAGCCTAGAAGTTGACACTGCCAAAAACTTTCTTAAGGAAACAGATCCAGATCAAAATAGCAGCTTTAATATTGTTTACAAAACTGATGGCCAAGGATTAGGCAGCAACAGCACAGGTTTCTTTGCTGGCTTTAAGCAAGGTACATTGCAGTTTACAGACATCAATGCTGATAAAGCTGTCAGCAATTTGATTGTTGATGTGCAATCACGCAATGTTAACAATAGCGACATTTGGGTACAATCAATTAATAGTGCAGGCGAAGTACAAGATACTTGGACTAAGGTTGATAGTGGCTTTGGTGCTAATACAGTGTTTAACAACATCAAGCAAGACAACCGTAAGCTCTACACAGTAAAAACTGTTGACAATGATAATATCAACATTCAATTTGGTGATGGTGTGTTTAGTGAAATTCCTCGTGGCATCATTCGTATTTGGTATAGAACTGGTGTAAACCAGACTTATACACTTGACCCAGATGATATTGGTACATCAAATTTTGGCTTTGAGTATAACGCTAAAGACGGAAACGTCTATCGTGTAACATTTACTTGTGAACTACAAGAGCCTGTAACTAATGCAGCTAGCCAAGAAAGCGTAACTAGCATCAAGAACAATGCTGGACGCGTCTTTGCTACACAAGACAGAATGATTACAGCTAGCGATTACAGTGTGTATCCTCTTACAGTAAGCGAGAACGTTAAAAAGATTAAAGCAATCAACCGTACATATACAGGCCACAGCCGCTTTATTAAGCCGCGCGACCCAACAGGTACATACCAAAATGTAGACATTATAAGTGATGATGGCTACGTTTATTCAGAAGGTATCACATACCGTAATAGCTTAGATCTACCTACCACCTTAACAGGAGAACAGATATTTGAACGGTTCCTTGCGGACCTTATTGAAAACCCAGAGATCATTAACTTGTTTTATGACAAGTATGAGCCAGAATCAGTTGACTTTAGTGCTAATAGTAGCAGCTTTGAGTGGCAACAAATTACAAGCGGCTACCGTGGTTCAACAGGATATATCACCCGTAACGGTGCGATCCAGAAAGTTGGTAGCGCAGCGTCAAATAATATTAACACTGCTCGTCCAGGGTCTATTGTAGAATTTGTAGAAACACCATACAATTCAGGCACATTAGGAGTTGTTGGTGACACGCTAACTATTGTTGATAGTGGCCGCGAGTATACTACCCAGCCGACAGTAACGATCAGGGGAACAGGTACAGGCGCGGCTGCAACAGCAACAATCAGCGCAGGGCAAGTTGTCGCAGTAACGTTAACAAATGGCGGAACAGGATACCAAAACCCAGTTGTTGTGGAAATAACAGGTGGTAGCGGCGTCGGCGCAGAGGCAGTAGCAGTTGCTACTAGCGCAACACGCGGCTGGGCCCGTATTGTAGATATTTCAAATGATGGACAAGGAATTAACGACAGCAACGGTAACCCAACAGGTTTGACCTCACGTGGCCAAGGTGCAGTAATCCTTAATAAGAGTATTCCTAACACTGCCCGCATTAGCCGAATTTTCCCTGCGTATCAAACAGTTTTCAGTCTAGAAGAACGTGCAGCAATTATTGATGAATTAATTGCACTCAATACATTTGGATTGCGATATGATAGCTTAAATGGAAAATGGATTCTTATTCGTGCAGGTGATCTCCCGCCGTCAACTGAAAATAGCCCAGACAACTTTAGCCTTGCTAATGCAGGTAACGCATCAAACAGCAACCTAGATCATAGTTGGATTGTTCGCGCAAACTACTCCGCAAGTTCTTGGGGATTTGTGTCACGTCGTACACGTTACGTATTTGGCAGTAAAGAGCGAATCCGTTTTTACAACCAGAATGGCGCTCGACGCTTTAACTTAGACACAAACAAGCCAGAACGTGACCGTATTTTGATTAACAAAGTGAACACCCTGCCTAGCGGCAGCATATACCCAATTGGCGAAACACTGCCGTTCTTTACGTATCGTTATTACACTGAGCCAGATGGATACACAGATGATCGCAAGGTCATTATTACATTGGCTGATATTGACAACGATAATTATCCTGACAATCCATTAGCATTTACAACTCTAGTTGGCAATGACACTATTCCGTTAGGCACAGTTACTGAAGACGGATTTACTTATACTGTGCTAGCTGATACCGGCCCGCAAACGCCTGGCCGTAAAGACCTTAGTTTCATCTGGCGCAGAATTTCGACGTCAAGCTATCGTATTGATCCTAGTTTGTCAAATATTATCGATATTGTCGTTCTTAACCAAAATTATGATACTAAATATCGGGAGTGGATTGCAGACAGCCGCAATGTTTCGACACGCCCAGCACCTCCAACAGAGGTTGAATTGGCGCGTCAGTTTACAAGCATTGAAAGTAAAAAAGCAATTAGCGACAGTGTAGTGTATCGTCCAGCAGAATACAAAGTTTTGTTTGGTGAATTAGCAGACATTGAAGTACAAGGTAGGTTTAAGATTGTGAAAGTAACAGGTACAACGTTAACAAATAACGAAATCAAATCACGTGTACTAACCGCAATTAACAATTTCTTTGTACTTGATAATTGGGACTTTGGTGAAACGTTCTACTTTACAGAACTGAGCGCGTATATACACCAACAGCTACCAGGAATCATTAGCAGTGTTGTTATCACTCCAGTACAAACTACTAGCGTATTTGGTGATTTATTTCAAATTACACCAGAGAGCAACGAATTGTTCATCCCAGACGTAACACTACAAGACATCGACATTGTCGACTCATTAAACGCATTATAAGGTAATTACATGGCTATAGACTACAGCGCCAACTCAACAGACGTAAAGAATTTTACTACTACTTCTGAGGTTAATCTAGATCAAAATTTTCAGGATTATAGTGAATTTCTACCTGGAATTAACCGTACAGAGTCGTTACAACGTTTCTTTGGTTCAACAGTTAATCAGCTGCTTAGCAGCGGGTCCACGCAGACAATTGATGCGTATTGGGGTCGCTTGTCAGGGCGCAACTACAATCCTAACTCAGAGTTGTTTCAAACAGAAACTTCAGCAAACCGCCTCAACTATCAATTTCAGCCTGGTGTTGTTAGTCGTGTAGGCGATACTGTTGA
>UPTN01000496.1_pt1 | contig 20516 bp, 11 predicted proteins | sample 2160111 | NCBI WGS metagenome assembly UPTN01 (sample SAMN06265058, study PRJEB28932) | marine metagenome | isolation source: Columbia River Estuary | place: USA:Columbia River Estuary, USA | collected 2014-05-05
GTAACGTTGCAACTCTTGGTCATGAGCGGTTTACTTGCAATGCCTGCTTTACGAGAGGCTGATGCGTTGCAACTAACCAATTCCAATTGGTTCCCGACAGGCGTTGAAGATGCAACCTTCATGGCAATACTCTCTCTTGGAACACTTTACCACTTCTTGCGACGGGTCTTGATGATGGACAAATTGCTTCCACCAACATTAGCAACCGTAGCTATGATTTCCACCATGTTGTACACAGGTGTTGCACTGGAAGCAAATCTGATCACAACCTTTGCCATTCTCAGTTTCGTTGGATCTGGAGCCTATCTCGCAATCCAGGGTGAATGGCGCTCTGGTATGCGCTCAGTTGCTCGAAAAGAAGAGCGTTTGCAAGAATTGAAATCCAAACAAAACACACAGGCCTATCTCAACCAGTCATCCAAAGAAACTGGCGTGACACTTATCGATCCAAAACTTATCGAGTTGGCTGAAAAGCAAAAGAAGCGAGCAAAACGTTCTGGCATTTCACAGCCAGATGATCTCGAAGTAGGAGACATACAGCACAGACCAACCATTGTTCTCTCGTTCCTAGGCGTTTCCATTCTCGCATCAGTCATGTTCGCTTTCCTTGGCGGCGACCAAACCACTGCTATCATTCTCTGTGCAAGCATCTCAATTCTCTTCATCAGTTTAGCACGTGTTCGTGCTGAATCCTTGAAGTTGCGATTGGTTGACATTCTCGGAGTTGAAATTCCTATTGCTATGACGATGAGTGGACTTGTCCTCGTTCATCTCGCTGGAAGAGCCAGTCAGGGAACAGTTTTCCTCGAAGAGCAATTTGATTTGCTGGTCTTAATGGCCAGTCTCATTATTCTCGGAGGATTTAGTCTCCTCAATCGAAGCGATCTCGGTGTACGTATTCCGAACGTATTGGATATGGTCGTTGGACTACTTGTCATCGACCGTATCTTTGGAATCCTTGCAGGGGGAGAACTCCCGCTTCCAATGTTAACCAATCCGTTTGAATTCGAGTCTCTCTCTTGGACAATTCCTGTATTCAGCATTGAGATTGCTCTCATCACCGCAGCCTTGCTCTGGGATTGGGTGGAGCGTCAACGTCGCGTCCGAGGCCTTCAAGACCATCGAGGTGCACTCGGTCGCGTCTCTTTCGGATTCTCAGTCCTGATTCTCTCGTTCGGACCTGCAGGGCTTATCGCTCTTGGATTAATGTTCAACAAGGGATGGGTTTGGAAGCAACCTGCTGTTCTAATGCTTGGAATGATGGTCTTACCGTTTGCCCTGAACAGTTTACTTTGGTGGATTGAAGTTGAATTCGATGTGCTGATTCTTGACATCTGGGTTTCATCACTCATCTTTGGTGGTCTGAACCTCATCGCAGCAGCATTTGCAACAGCAACAAACCGAGGGTTGTGGATTTCCGCAGTGCTCTGGGCTTCCCAAGTCTTGTTCATCATCAGTGGAATCATTGCTCCAGATCTCCTCATCTTCGTGCTTGAACTGCTCGCTATGTCCGTAACATCGTGGGTCATTGGGGTACTAACACTACGACGCGGATGGAGAATCGTTGGTTTCCTCAACCTGATCGTTGCATGGATTGTTGCAGGCGTTCTCATCTACCAAGGTATGTCCCCGATTTCTGGATTTGTACTCCTACTCGTAACAGCTGCTCTGCTTGCAGTGATTACCTACTTGACGCAATCAAGAGACGAGTTGCTCGCACGTCAATGAGCAACTGGGTTGAATGTTCGCAAGAGGAAATTCTGAATTGAACGTAGCATAAGCATGGCATCGAATCCTGGATCTGCTTGTGCAAATCGAAGAGATACGCTGGTTTTGGCTTGAGTACCACTGTTGCGAATACCAAGACTTACATCTGAACCATTCAATTGACATCGAATAAGCATCAAATTTGGTTCTCCTTCAAGACCCATACGTTGCCAGTTAGTCACCTCTCCAGCAAGTGCAAGATGTGTTATGGCCATCGATTCAACTGAATCTGCATATTGGTTTTTACCATCCCACATCCATCGATTTGGATTCGTCACACTAACGCGTCGCTTCCATCCTTTATCCATTGAAGGAGAGGAAGAGTATTGCAACGAAAGCAAAGACATCAGCAACGTCATTGCCCCGTCACCAACCAAACTCCATGCTGAACCATTTGGATGAGGTGAGGGTAAGACAAGATGACCTGAGTCTTCGATTCCCAACATAATTGGATAAGCATCGCCTGTGAGAGAATGATTCTTGGAAAGAGCGTGAGAAAGCCATCGATCTCCTACTGCAGTTTCAATTCCTTTCATCGATTCATGTTCATTTACAGAAGTAAGAAGCGTCAGATTTGATTCAATACTGGCTGCAACAATCCAGTCGCCATCGAAAGCTGAGAGGAGCGAATCGGCAATATCATCGCCATCAAAAACGCGAATGCCATCTTGCGTTTCTTGAAGCAGAAGACAACGGTCTCCATCACCATCGAGAGCTGCCCCCACAAGGGCGCCGACTGCCTGTGGTGTAACGGAGCGGACGAGCAAGTGATCGCTGGCCTTGGCCTCACTCCAAGTCCAAGATTGACCTGGTGAAAGTTCTCCTGCACCACAACCCGCGTTCATTGCAATCGCTTCTTGACTGACTTCTTTGACATCGAGTCCACGTGTATTAAGCCATGAAGCAAGCCATGTCGAAGCATGTCCTTTCGATGAATCGAGAAGGAAGGAATCTGAGAATTCAAGTTGAGTGTTGAATGCTTCTTCTGCTAATCCAAGTCTTGTGCTAAGCCACTGAGAATGGTCAACTGAGTGATGCGATGCTGGTTTCATCCATGCCTCTCTATCCGTTGTATCAATCTCACGGTCTTCTTGAGAAAGAGAATACGCAGAGGTGGTGACAAGTCGTTCATAGTCCGGCATCGACTTGCGACCAAGCGCATCGAAGACCTTGATCCCTGAATCTTCAACAGGATTGTGGCTTGCAGTAATCATGCATCCTAAACGCGCACCTGTTTCCAATACGGCATAATGCAACATTGGTGTTGAGGCAAGACCGATATGAATGACTGTGCAATTTGAGGCGTGAAAACCAAGCGTAAGCCAAGACGCAAGCGTTTCGTTATCAGGACGATCGTCCCAACCGATTACGATGCTATCGCCTTGGCCTTCTTCAGGCAATGTACGACCAAGGGCTTCACCCAGTAGTTGCATGAGTTGTGGCGTTATCTCACGTTCTTCGACTATCCGTTGCAACGCTTCCTCATCATCGCATTCATCGAGAACAACTCGGCCACGAATACCATCGGTTCCGAAGAGATTCTCCATCATATCACCTCAACGCAATACGCTTGATGGAGCATGAAGACCAGATACAGTCGTATTTGGGTGAGCCATGCAATCTTGACCAAGCACTGTGCCTGGATTGGTTACAGTATTACATCCTAATTGAGTCCCATCGCCGAGGATCGCTCCGAATTTTCGAATTCCTGTTGAGCGACGCTCATCATCGATGTACATTGCAACTGTTTCCCCATCATTTCGTAGATTTGATAGTTTTACACCAGCCCCGAGATTTACATTTGAACCAAGCACTGAATCACCAACATAGTTGAAATGAGGGGCTTTAGCACCCGGAAGGAACAGTGAATGCTTTGATTCACTCGAATGCCCAAGAAGACTGCCTTGCATCATCCACGTGTTTTCTCGAACATATGCATGAGCTCGTACAGTTGCTGTTGATTGAATCAGACAAGGGCCTATGAGGTGGACATGAGGTTCAATGATTGCCCCCTCTTCGATGTGAACTGATCCTTTTGTCTCATCGATGGTAACGTATTCGACCCCAGTAGGATGCTTCGACCCCAACTGTTGTAGATGGTTCGAGAGGGTTTGTTTGAGTCCAGATGGGTTTTTTGGGTTGAGCAGTTCCCAGACAGGTTGTCCTGAAAGGTTGAACACAGTTTCAGGGAAATCCGCAAACAACGCACCGGTTGTTACCGAAGTTGGCCACTGCATGAACAGCGCTAACGTCCCTTAGGGTTGAATGTTTGGTCAAACTGCCGCATGGTAGATGCGCTTGCCTGTTGCAGCATCTAACTTGAAGCCGATCTGACTTCGCATGTATCTGGGAATAAAGTAACCAACTTTTCGAGCGGTTAATCCATGATTCCTCATCTTTCGTTCGTTTGAAAGATATGCAACAATATCTGCTGCTGAACATCCTGGTCGAGACGAAACATATGTTTCGATTTCTCTCTTCAGACGTTCCATCCTTGCCTGCTTCTGTACGCCTTTTCCACGTAATCCTGTCATGTATAATAGTAGGTTTCGGCAGTATATCAATCGCATTTGGGACGTCCGTGGGCCCCCATGATTTTCACGGCAAAAGTTCTTGACACCTCGCTCGACCGACAGCCATGGGCGAAGTAAGAGCAGTTACAGATTCAGAGTTTGAAGCAACTATTGACGGAAACGGATGGGTTCTTGTCGACTTTTGGGCAGAATGGTGCGGACCATGCAAAGCAATTGCACCGCTTCTCAACGACATTATCGAAGGACGAGACCTCCTCGTAGCAAAGGTTGACACCGACAAGAACAACATGCATGCAGCACGTCTTGGCGTGCGTGGAATCCCTGCATTATTCCTCTTCAATAAGGGCCAACTCGTTGCTCAACAAAGCGGTATGATGTCAAAGGACAAGTTGACCACATGGGTTGACAATCACATGACTGCAGACGACTTCTGATTACTTTAGTCGATCTTTTCGCTTCTTTTCAGCGGAGCCAACTTCTCGGGACAAACGTTCTCGTAGTGCTTCATGCAACCACATGCCTTTGTCGAGTTCCATCAACAACCCATGTTCAATAAGATTCTGTGGAGGACCACCTTCCCAAGAAAGACCCTTTGCAAGTTTCTTCCACGGAATCGGTTCACTCGCCTGTGAAAGAGTAGCAAGAAGTTCACGTTCTTTTTCTGGAAGTGGTACAAGAATCTCTTCTTCGAGGAAACGTAACCAATCGTCATGCGTTGGTTTACCGTACATTTCGAGCATTTCAATGGCGAGTGGATGACCTCCTGTTCGCTGATGGACATCTTCCGCATCAATTTCATCTAGTTCTAATTCTTCGAGCCAAGATGAAGTCTCGTTCAACGAAAGACCTGAAAGTGGAATCTCTTCAACAACGTCTCGTGTGTGGACATCTCGACGATCGTAAACATTGAGAGACGTCCGAGAAATCAAAAGGAAGCGAAGAGGTGTTTTCTGAGAAATCTGCAACAACGCTCCGAGTAGATCTTTCGATTCAGCTGCGATGTGATGAACGTCATCCAGAACGATGAGCCAGTAAGGAGGAGGGCCTCCAGGGGCAATAGAGAACCGTTCTCGTACAGTGTATGCATCGGTCAGATATGCCAAGAGACGACGACGCCATGTGTCAACATCGAGTGGAGCTCCAGGGCGTAATGGCAGGGTTTCAATCAGATTGTATGGATCGTGATTCTCATCGATACCGAACCGGTGAAGAAGACTGACTGCAAGGCCTACTTCTCTATCCCAAGGTTGACAGGGATACCAACAAACCGAGAGATTGGATTGTGCTTCTTCCTTTCCTGAAAGCCACTCAGCGACCAGTGTGGACTTCCCAATACCTGCAATTCCAGTCACGACTGCACAGGCTGAACGACCATCAAACCAATCGGATAAACGCTGTAATTCAGCCTCTCTTCCTCTTACTTTACGCGTCGATGGTGCCTTTGTGTGATATGTTGCATGAACTCCCGCAAGAGGTTGTAATCGGCCCGGTGGAGGTACAACGTCCTCATCATCTTGTTTTCGAATTAATCCAAATCGGATATCGCCCCATGTCAGGACTCCTTCGTGTTGGGCATGAAGAAGAACTTGTAGAAGTGACATGTCCGATGCAAGGCGTTGAGGAGCTTCTTTTGCATTAATTTCAAGCAACTCTCCGTCCTTGTTACGAATGAGAATTTTTGTATCGCCCAAATCGTTCGTCTTGGATTTCGCTTCCTCTCTGCCACTATCTGTCAATTGCCATGTCTTTTGTCGGCGATCGTCGTTCTGAATCGAACGGGTGTGTTCACTGACCAATCCATCGCGAACAAGATTGCGCATTGTGCGACTCACATTGGGTGGATGTTGAGCACATGCTTCTGCAATCCCGGGCCGTGTGACTGCTGCCGTGACCATGAAACGGTCTGCTAGATTATCGTGTTGTAAAAGATGCAACAATACGCGGTCTAATACCGCGACGTTCACCTTTGGCAACCCTTCGGCCATGCTGGTCTGTAGAGCCATTCACGTTCAAGCGTTCCCCTCTTTTGGGCAAATTTGTTCGCACAAAAACACCACAACCCCTAATAGGAGACAAAGTAGGGGGGAACATGGCATATGAGCCCAACCGTACATACCGTCGCGGACTCATGCTGACAGCTTTGTTGCTGTTCGTCCTCTTCCTCCCATTTGCCGCTCATGCTGCTGACAGTGATGGCGACGGAATCGAAGATTCCGTTGATGACTGCCCATGGGCTTCTGGCACCTCGACTGTTGATCGTGATGGTTGCCCTGACCGAGATAACGATGGAACCTCAGATTTCAACGATGGTTGGACCACTTCAAATCCCAATTTCCAAAATGATTTCACCACGTCTTCAAGTTCTGATTACAACGCAGTAGACTTCTCCCCAGATGGTAAGTTGATCGTTACGGGCGCAGATGATAATTTCGTGCGTATTTGGAATGTAAGCACGCACGTTAACGAGCGCTCTGTCCAAACTGGAGATGATGTTCGAGCAGTCTCCTTTTCGAACGACGGGCAGTATGTCGCAGCAGGAATCGATGACGATACAATCAACATCTATTATGCTACAGATCTCAGTTCTGTCCATGGGTCAATAAGCGTCGATGTTGGCGGAGGCGATCAAGTCAACAGCGTCGAATTTTCACCAGATAGTTCGCTTGTCGCAGTTGCGATTGGGCGATCAGGGAACGGCGGAACAAACGGAGAAGTCAAACTCATCAAGGTCTCAGATGGCCTCCAGTTAGGGAATGGATTGAATCCAAATGGAGAAGACCGATTCTACGACGCTGCCTTCTCACCGGACGGCCAATTCATCGCTTTGGCTGCTAACGGTGATTTCTTCATCGTCAACGTCACTTCAAGAACGACAATTACCAGTAACGGAGATCCACAAGCTGCCGTAAACGAAATTGCATGGTCTCCTGATGGAAATTATATCTCCATGTGTGGAGCATGGGAAGGAAGTTCATCCAGTTTCGACATGTATGCCTACACAGGCACATCTCTCAATCGAATTTGGCAGAAGACCCACTCTTCTTCTTGTTTGGCTACAGATTTCACATACGACAGTAAGCAAGTCGTTGCAGGAATATCTTACTACCAAGGAGATGGGGCAACAGCGAGAATCTATTCCTCTGATGCTGGGTTACTCATCGATTCAGTAAACGGACCACGCCCTGGCGGATGCACATCCACTGGTGGCGGCAACAACTGCGGTAGCATCGAGGGTGCTGCTTGGAGTCCTGACAGTACCTTCCTCGTAACGACGCAAAGCCGTAATGACGAGGGAGTTTACTACTGGTTTGCTGACCTTGATGAAGACAATGATGGTTACAACAGCACCGACCAAGGTGATGGAATCGTGGATGCATTCCCAACCGATGGAACACAATGGGCTGACGCTGACAACGATGGATATGGAGACAATCCTGCTCCTGCCCTTCAACCCGATGCATGTCCTTCAGTTTGGGGCAACAGCACCGAAGACCGCTATGGCTGCCTCGATGCAGATGGTGATGGATGGTCTGATATCAACGACTGGGCCCCTGCTAACAAAGAGCAATGGGTTGATGCTGACAACGACGGATATGGCGACAATTATTTGTTTGATCTTGCCACAAACCTGCTCCACCTTAATCAGCGTGGAGATGCATTCCCCAACGATGCAACCCAATGGAACGACACGGATGGAGATAGCTTCGGAGATAACTACGAAGATGCTTCGTGGAATGCTTACAGAGCCCCTGAGTGGCCTGGCTTAATCATTGTTGGTGCGCAAAACATCGACGTCTTCCCAATCGACAGAACCCAATGGAGAGATACCGATGGCGACTGGGTTGGTGATGAACAAATGAGTGACCGTCCTGACGGTTGCCCGACCATCTATGGCGATTCCATTTACGACCGGCTTGGTTGTGTTGACACAGACAGTGATGGCTATTCAGACCCTGATGCAAACTGGCCTGCAACGACTGATTGCTATGGTGCTGATGCGTTCCCGAACGACCCTACACAATGGTGTGACGAAGACAACGATGGGTTTGGAAGCAATCCTGAAGGCAACAATCCTGACGATTGTCCAAACCAAGCAGGGCCTTCCAATCAAGATCAATTCGGTTGTCCTGACCGAGATGGTGACGGATGGTCGAATTCAGGAGACTCATTCCCTGACGACAGTACGCAATGGGCAGATGCAGATGGAGACAACTACGGAGACAATCAATCTGGAAACAATCCTGACGCATTCCCAAATGATGCCTCTCAATGGCGTGACCAAGACGGTGATGGCTACGGAGACAATCCTGGTGGAACCAACGGAGACAGATTCCCAGGCGACCCACTGCAATGGTCTGACTTCGATAACGATGGCTATGGTGACAATTTCATCGATGCTGATGAAGATGGGGTTTCGGAAGGAAACTCTGACGTATGCCCTCAAACCTATGGTGAATCTTCAAATGCAGCCTCTCGAGGATGTCCTGACAGTGATGGTGATGGGTACACCGACCCTCTCGACGCATTCCCTGCTCAACCACTTCAATGGGCCGATACCGATGGCGATGGCTATGGAGACAACACACAATTCACAGACGGTGACGAATGTATTGATGTCTTTGGAAAGAGCATGTACAATGGTCGCCAAGGATGCCCTGATACCGATCTGGATGGATACGGCGATCCTGATGGTGATTGGCTTCCAAAGCCTGATTGCACAGGCGCAGATGCATTCCCAGACGATCCTCTCCAGTGGTGTGACAAAGACGGTGATGGCGTTGGAGACAACTATGTCGTTACCAACAAGACTGTTGTCGATGAAGAAAACCCTGGCTTAATGATTGAAATCTGTGAGCACATTGGAGATGCATTCCCGAATGATGCAACCCAATCAAGCGATATTGATTGCGATGGTCGTGGTGACAATGCAACAGGAATTTCTCCTGACGCATTCCCGCTTCGAGTTTCTCAACAAGACGACAACGATGGTGATGGGTATGGAAATAACTTCACCATAGGCGCATACAGACCAGATGAATGCCGGAACGAATTTGGAACCTCCTTCACAGATCGCTATGGCTGTCCTGACTTCGATAATGATGGGATGTCGAACCTAAACGACCCTTGTGAATGGGACCCTGAAATTACAACAGGTATCCGTGGACAGGTTGTTTGTGCAATCACAGAAGATCCGAACAAAGTCGAAGATGATGATACATCTGAAGTCAAAGCTGAGGGTTCCAACACTCTTCTCTACGCAATGGGTGGAGTCATCGCATTCATGCTTGCATCGATTCTCATTGCTATGCTTGCCCGTCAAGCAAGTCGAAACCGTTTGTTGAAAGAACGATCCGTTGAGCGTAAAATCGAATCTCAACTTATGGACGAAGAAGAACGTCGTGAACAATGGGTTTCCTATTACGTCGCAAATGGTGAATTCGACAAGGCCCGAGAACTCGGGTGGGTTGACCCAGCATCTGTGCCTGCATGGAAGCAACATGAGATTCAACAGCAAGAGCAATTGCAGGCATCCATTCCAACAATGCTTGACTTGGATTGAGTTTACGCATTGTTTGTACCGTTGCCCTTTAAGTGAGGGAGACTATGGAAAATCATGGCAGAGGCGCGTACGCGGCTATTGGTTGCATCCATGTTGGTGCTTCTTCTTGCGAGCCTTGTGCCAGTCCAAGCTAATGGTGAAACACCCGTACGTCTTGAAACCGAACTCATCAACGCTCCTGTAACGCCTTGGTATGGTTCAGGGGATGTTGTCGAACTTTCTTCTGCTCTTGTCAATGATGGAGTTCAAACCTCGATTACAGAGGACCCTTCGTGTGGAACTGTTCTGATGGTTCTAGATCAATCTGGAACTACAATCATCGATGAAGGAACCACTTGTCGTGGTCAAAGTAGAGGACTGGATGTTCCTTCAGGAACAACTACTCTTGATTCCCACACATGGAATCTCGAAGATGCTTCAGGCAATTTAGTCGCACCAGGAACCTACACCGTTACAGTCGAACTCGCAGGCTCAGAACTGAGTTCTTCAGTTGAGGTTAATGTTCAGCAAAATGCTGGGCTTCCATCCGAATTAGTCTACTCAAGTACACTCGCTTATCGTGGTGATTCAGTCGCTGTAGGTGAGCCAATCATTCTGTCCTACAAGGTGTACAACCCAACCGCTCTCCCCATTGAGTTATCAGTAACTGATGAATGCAAACTTCTCATTACGTTCGAATCAAATCTCTTCGGTCCAAGCTGTACACCAGTTGTTGAAACGATCGAACCATTCTCAGCCTTTGCACTTGGCCATTCCTTGTTGTATGCAACACAGCAAGGTGATTCATCCGTCACAGTCGCAACTCCTGATGGCATGACAATTAACACCCATTCATTCACAGTTTCACAAGGTGAGCTCGCCTCCGAACCTCTTGAATCCTCCATTAGCACCCTTTCGGAGTCCTATATTCAAGGCGAATTACTTGAAGGATCTATGAATCTCAAGAATGTGCTTGATGAGAGTGTCTTGCTCCAGTTTACGAACACCTGCCGAATGACCTACTGGGTCGTTGATTCTCTCGGCGATATTGTCTTTGATACCCTTTCTCAAAGCAATTGTAATAACGCCGGATATGACATGGTATTGGGGCCATCTGAAGTGAGTATGTTTGCTATGCAAGGATGGGCATTTGCAGATTCCCAAGGCTGTGCAATTCGTACTGGAGCATATGTCGTAGTAACAGAAGTTCCTGAATTTGGATACTTCGCTTCGAAAGAAATTGACTTCAGACGAACAAATTCTGTGAACTGTGATTCAAGCCCACTTCCAGTTTTGGATATAGAAATTGAAACAAATGAAGAGAACGTTGTCGAATTCGAATTACTCCTCAATGGTGATGTAAGCGGTTCTGAGATTCATTGGCTTGAAGCATGTAAGGCTACACTCCAAATGTGGGATGTGAATCTGGAGTCGAAGATTATCGACAAGAACATTCTATGCAGTTCTGATGAAAGTATTGACGACTCATTGCAGATTACAAGTGCAGACACGCTCCGTTTCAGTATTACTGATTTAGACCAATACGAGTTTACTGAGGGTGAGTATCGGGTTCGTCTTCATCTTGCTATCGATCAAGATATCGATGCTGAGCAAACATTCACTTGGCCATTACCAGTTGAAGACACTCAGGAAGTCGAAGCAATAGACAATGAGGGCACACCTGTACAACAGATTGTCCTTATCACAGGAACGTGGAATGATGTCTCAACCTCAGATGGTACCTGTTGGATGATTGAAGATGCTGAAGAAAACGTCCGTATGATGTCAAGTAATTCCATCGAAACTTGGAGCCCTGAACGAGGCTCTTCAGGTATGTATGAGGCCGTACAAACCGAAGCCAACACTCCATGCAGCCGATTTACAGCAGACAGTTATCAAATCCAATCTATCGTCGATGAGCAACCATTTGTCATCGAAGAACCAGTTACTGAAACTAAGGATACAGCGGATGTGGTTCCTACGAACGAAGAGACCATCCCTGACTGGGCTCCACAAGCAGTTGCTGCTGTAACGATTGGTGCGCTTCTTTCGATGCTTGGCTTTGCTGCATTCAACAACGAAGCACTCCGTGTATCTGTGACACTTTCTGGACTCTGGATACTCGGCCTCATGGGTCGAACTTCAGAGACAACTGATGGACGATTCCAACGTGGACGACTCATGGGTTACTTGACCGCAAATCCTGGATGTCACTTCCGAGCATTGCTCTCAGCCCTCGATATGAGTAATGGACAACTTTCTCATCACCTTCGTGTACTTGAGCAGGAAGAGAGCCTTTGGAGACGCAAAGACGGTCGCTTGGTTCGCTATTACCCATTAACAAACAACCTTCACCCAATGCTTGAAGATGAGGATTTACCAGTTCCAATCCTCGCTCCAGATCCTCTCTCTTTGCAAGGAAAGATTCTGCTGGTCCTCGATCAAGATGGCGAACTTGGAGATTTCCCAACGCAAGCGGAACTTGCCAAGCGACTTGATAAATCTCAACAATTGATTTCTCATCATCTTCGAACACTCGAGAAGTATGGTCTGATTGAAGGACGTCGAATGGGAATGCGAAACCGATACAAACTTACGAAGGAAGCCATGTTCCTTCTTGAAACAAATGAAGCGTTTTTACGCAACGAGTTAACCTTCTGAAACCCCTTTGCTGGGGTGGATTGAAGAAGGAAAGCAGTAACGCAGGTTTGTCTAAGGAGTTGTCATGATGTCGGACGAGCGTAAAACCACCGATGAAGTTGCATGGCAACAAGCATGGGATGACGCAAATGTCTTCATTGCCGAAAATAACGCCTCCAAACCAAAATTCTACTGTCTTGAAATGTATCCTTATCCATCTGGAAAGATGCATATGGGGCACGTTCGAAACTATTCTATCGGAGACGCAGTTGCTCGATATAAGCGAATGAAAGGATTCAATGTTCTCTATCCCATGGGCTTTGACTCGTTTGGAATGCCTGCAGAAAACTCAGCCATTGCTGAAGGCGGTCATCCTCACGATATTACAGAGAGAAACATGGCCTCGATTACAGAACAAATCAAGCGAATGGGATTCTCCTATGATTGGAATCGTATGTTGAAGAGCCATGATCCGAAATATTACAAGTGGAATCAACTGTTCTTTACTCGCTTCTTCAAGTCTGGACTTGCCTATCGAGAATATGCCCCAGTCAATTGGTGCGATTCCTGTTCAACCGTTCTTGCAAATGAGCAAGTCAAAGCTGGACGATGTTGGCGGTGCAACGGACCAGTCCGTCAAAAGGACATGAGTCAATGGTTTATCGACATCACAAAGTATGCTCAAGAACTTCTTGATGGATTGAAAACAATCGATTTCCCAGACAGTGTTCGCTCGATGCAAGAAGACTGGCTTGGTCGCTCTGAAGGTGTTGAAATCGAATTCGGAATCGAAGATTCTGATGAAACAATCCGCGTCTTTACAACTCGTCCAGACACCTTGTTTGGCGTTACCTTCGTTACCCTCGCACCAGAACACCCACTAGCAGAAGAATTGGTCAAAGGAACGGATCATGAGGCCGATTGGAAAGCCATGTACGATGTCTATGCAAACATGAGTGAATTCGATCGAATCAAGAATCTCAACAAGAAAGAAGGTGTCTCACTCGGTCGTTTCGCAATCCATCCATTGACAGGAGATCGTATTCCTATCTGGGCTGGTAACTTCGTTCTCGCTTCGTACGGAACTGGTGCTGTTATGGCCGTCCCTGGTCATGATGAACGTGATTTTGATTTTGCACAAACCTACGACCTTCCTATTCGAAGAGTCCTCGTTGAGAAGGAAGATGGGGATGCTTCGGAAGAACTGGACAAGGCATTTACTGATGATGGATTCATGGTGAACTCAACATCGGATGGATTTGATGGCCTCTACGGTGATGATGCAAGAGATGCTGTTGCAAGTGCTCTTGAATCCATGGACAAGGGTGAACGAAGAGTCAATTGGAAAATACGCCCATGGCTTATCTCCAGGCAACGCTACTGGGGAACACCTATCCCGATTATTCATTGTAAGGACTGTGGAGCAGTACCTGTTCCAGAAGATCAACTTCCGGTTGAACTTCCACGAGATGTTGTCTTCGATGGAAAAGGAAATCCATTGGAAACATCCGCTTCCTTCCTCAACACAACATGTCCTGAATGTGGTAAAGCAGCGCAACGTGAGACCGATACGATGGACACGTTTGTCGATTCATCATGGTACTTCCTTCGCTATACTGATGCAACCAATCATGATTCATGGTATGAATCAGACATTGCTGATTATTGGATGAATGTTGACTTCTATTGTGGTGGAATTGAACACGCACAGATGCACCTGATCTACGCTCGGTTTTACACCAAAGCCCTTCGAGACCTTGGATTCCATACCATTGATGAGCCATTCAGTGAATTGCTTTGTCAAGGCATGGTCAACAAAGGTGCTCCGTTCTGCGAAACCTGTTCCATTACACTCTCAGTTAACCATGCAGGCTCACCGTGCCCTCACTGTGGCTCTGAATTGACACAGCGTTCTGCAAAGATGAGTAAATCGCTTGGAAACACAGTTTCGCCTGAACAGATGATTGAAGAATTCGGAGCAGACACTGTTCGTTTGTTCATTCTCTTCGCTGCAAACCCTACTGCTGGTATGGATTGGTCGGATACAGCGCTCGAAGCAAATCACCGAGTTATGATGCAGTTGCAGACAATGCCTGAACAACTGCTTGCTTGGGATGGTGCTCCGACGACTATCGATGCATGGATGATGGCTCGACTTCGCCAGCGTGTTCAACAATGGACTGATGCAATGGATCGATTCGATTTGAGAAGAGCTGTCGAATGCTCTCATTATGACATGGTCAAAGACATCAACTGGTACGTTCGTCGTGGCGGTGGTAATGTCGAAGTTGGACGAGAAGTTCTCGATGCATGGACGCATATGATCGCAGTAGCAACACCTCACCTTGCTGAAGACTGGTGGTCCTATTTGGGAGGAGAAGGCCTTCTTGCTGCTCACACATTCACTGAAATGGATCCATGTTCCCTTGAAGACCAGGAACTCCTCGATGGAGAAACATTGATTCGAGATCTCCTTGAACAGGCCCGTAAGGTTCGCGGCGTTGCAGAACGTCATCTCGAGGGAGAAGCAACTTCACTCACCATCATCACAGCTGCTCCATGGCGCTACGAGATGGCTGAAATGGCACTGCAACATCTTGCTGAAGGAAACAATGTGAAAGCATTCATGGGAATTCTTACACAATCGGATCTTGCTCAAGGAGAACATCGTGGAGAACGACTTGGATTCTGGAACAAACGTATGCTTCCTCAAGTGTTCAAATGGGATGATGAAAAGAAGCGAATCCTTCTTTCAAATCTTGAAGAAAACAGTATTTATCGAAACAGTTCAGCCTTCATTGCAAATGAACTCGGTCTTGATAGCGTCGATGTTGTTCACGGTGAAAGCGAAGAAGATACGACAGGAAAAGCAGGCGTTGCGGTTCCACTGTCACCGGCATTCATCTATGCGTGAGACTATTCTTCGGACGTACCTACGTCATCGAGAGGGGTTTCAACGACGAGTGGTTGAGCCATTGGTTGAGGGACCGCAGGCATTGTCTTCGGCGCAGATTGAGGCTTTACTGGCTTGAATGTCATGAAACCAGCTACGATTGCAAGAAGCAAAGCAAGTACGATAAGAATCTGATTTATTCCAAACGAAGACGATTCCTCTCCACTTGATGCATCGTTGTTTACAATGAGTTTACAGCCATCCGAATCAACTTCATCACCAGCAACCGTAACAGGGCAAAGATCGTCCGCATTGAGGACACCATCAGAATCAGAATCTGCTTGTAGAGCAGAGCACCCGTCGCCATCAACGATGGTACTCAGGGGCGTTCTAGCACACAAGTCCACTTCATTGAGAACGCCATCTGCGTCATCATCGACATCTTCCACACCATCGACACATCCGTCCCCATCTGCGTCTTGTGAAGGCAATACAGCTCCAATCAATCCGCGAGGGCAAATGTCGAGGACGTCTTCAAATCCATCATTATCATCATCTGCATCTTCACCATCATCATGGCATCCATCTTGATCCCAATCGAGATTGGCATCAGAGGAATCCCACCCTATAACGCCCTTTGGACATTGGTCAATTGGTGTTGTACCCATCATATCTAAGACACCATCATTGTCATCATCAAAGTCATTTAGACTGTCAAGACAACCATCTCGGTCCCAATCGTTGAACACTTCAGAATTCCAAGAATCAAGATCTCTTGGACATTGATCGTTGGTATTTTCAATACCATCTCCATCTTCATCAGAATCACATGGGTCCCCGAAATTATCGTTGTCAAGATTCTCTTGACCTTCATTGATGATGGTGGGACAATTATCCATTTGATCGACTAAACCATCGCCATCGGAATCAAAGTCCGAACATCCATCGCCTTCAATATCAGTTTCAAGGGTTGAAATCCATCCAATTGGACCTTTCTGGCATGAATCGAGGTGATCGAATACCGTATCGTTATCATCATCAAAGTCTTCATCTGAGTCTCGACATCCATCGCTATCGTGATCCGTCCATTGCGTACTCGACCAGCCTATCTGGCCTTGAGCGCAACCATCAAGATCGTCTGCAATACCATCGTTATCGTCGTCTGGGTCGCATTCATTTCCGCGCTCATCAGCATCAAAATTGAGTTGCAATGAATTCTCAACCCTTGGACAATTATCCACTCCATCGAGAACACCATCACCATCAATATCGGTTTCATAGTGCCATACGCCACCATCATACCAGCCTACTGAAGTGATATTATGCGAACCAAAAGACCCCGAATCTTCGTAAGAGAAGGCCATTAGTGAACCTCCTTCGGAAGATGGGTGAATCTCGTACACATCATCTTGGCCTGTGCTTCCACCAATCAAAGCCCATTCCCAGGAACCTGATGTATCTCTTTCTGCAAGGAAGATATCCGTGCCATAGTAACTCGTATCTTGATCGTAATCAGCAAGCACTTCTGTGCCGAGCGTGAATCCATATGTTGTAACACCCGCGAAAATGGATGAACCTGACGACGTTTGATATGCAGCATTGAATGAATCATAACCGACACCACCCTCAGTAGTTAGGCCATTCCATGACCCAAGAGTATCGAGTGTTGCAATGTATCCGTCAACCCATTGTGGGTTTCCAGTGTAATCATTTCCAAAAGAGGCATTTCCCTCGAAACTTCCGTACACTTGGATGGATTGCTCCTCGCCAGAAATACAGCCATAGGTTCGATCATCGTTTTCTCCACCAGCGTGTTGGAGCCATTGCCAATCATTCGCATCGTACTTAGCCACTACAATATCGCTTCCTCCAGCAGATTCAATCGAACCAGATTCCTCAAAGGAGATTTCACCTACAAAAGTCAACGCGATGAATGTTTCTCCAACCGAATTTTGACAAAAGCCACCGAACGGGTCCACGCCTAAGTCCGACATTGCAGTATGGCCTGATTCCAAAATCCCATTCTCATCAAACATCATCAAAGCAATACCTGGCTCAGAAGAGCCAAGGAAAATTGTTCCATTTACATCAAGCATATCTCGAAAGAGGACACTTACGTGGATGGTATCATACAAATCAACGTACAAATCGGTCAAGAAGAGATCTTGGCTGTTCGCAATCGAAACTGCCCAAATCCATCCTATATCCATATCATATCGAGCAAGGAATGCATTGCCTTCATCGAAATTCTCTTCTTTGCCCAGAGTTGGTAATTCACCAAGAGTCATGTTGCATGCAAGGCCTGCACTACCCAAACAATAGCTTCCTCCAACAATGATATCTCCATCACTAAGCATTGCAATCGAGTCTACTTGATCGACACCAGAACTTCCAAACGCTGTACTAAAATACCATTCATTGGATTCATTCGAAAAAGCAAGAAAGCCATCTTTATCGTTGCAAAGACCAGTTTCACAAACCTGACTCGAATCATGACCATTTTCTCCAATAAGAATTGATGAAACAAACGTACCGCCTACGGCAACTGAATTGTTGGCTAGGGGTACAATATCCGTAATCCAATCTTCACTAAAACCTCCAACCGACATAACCCAGCCCAATGTGGCATTCCCTTCCTCTGTAGAAGAGACGATTTCCATATCCTCTAATTGAAGAGGCTCTGGAACGAAAACAGTTGCTAAAACAAGTATCATTAGAACAGAAATCGGTCGATACATGAATCTCTGAGACACTGCCACTTCATCAATATGTTGCGACTTTGGTTCAACAAAAAACAACGATGTGTTCAAGGACGGTCGGCGTTCGTTTCCACATATGACACAACGTCGCGGTAACAATAGACGGGGTGGAGACAATCGCCAACAGAAGAAGCGACGTTACGGTGGACCAAGAAAGGCAAATCTTATGGAGCAATCGAGAAAGGACATCGAGGCGTTTAGAACCAAGGCAAATAAGCGCTTTGATTACGAGTTCATGGGCGTTCAACCAATTGGATTCCCTGATGAAATGGAAGAGCCCAAGTCCTTTTCGTTTGAATGGAAATCCAATCCAGTAAATCTTGCTGATGAAGAGCGAATGGCAACTTATGTCGTTCGAAGAGGAGAATTTGGCTGGGTTGATGATGACCGTGTGGATGAAATCGCAGAGTTCGGAAAGTCAACCTCAATCGCAGTTGAACAAGCACTCTCCTTGAGATCGGCCCTGCTCCAACAGAAGACGGTGTATGGGCATCATAGCATGAAGCGTAAGGGTCCTCAAATGCTTCGAGACTACAAACAAGGAACAAGTATTGTCGAACTAACAGAGAAGTACGACTTCCCTCCAATGAACATATTTCGAACAATTCTCGGAGAAATGGGATGGTCAAAAACCAAGATCAAGGAATCTTTCAAAGCACCTTCACGATTTTCGGAACGAGAACGTTCTGAATTTGAAAGCGCAGAGGAAGCAGATCGTGTTTCGAATGTCGATCAAAGCGAAACCCATCTCAGAGCAGATCTCTTCGAAAACATACTAGCAGATTGGTTTGAAGAACAAGGCGTTCGATTGCGTCGACAACCTGAATTGGTCAAGGAGCAATCTGTTGATCATGGACGACCAAAGGTCACTCCTGATATCCTCTTCCTCGACCATGTATCCATCAACGGGGAGCCTGTTGCTTGGATTGATGCAAAGCATTTCTATGGTGCTGATGTTGAATTCCAACGTAAGAAAATGAAGAAACAAATGATGCGATACATCGACGAATGGGGAAGTGGAGCGATTGTATTCCGTCACAGTTTCTCAGAGAACCTCTTCCTTCCTGGCGTCCTTATGTTGGATGCGAATCCATTGGATCTATCTGAACTCAATGCTCACTCGTGATTCATTCTTGATGGATTGAGCGATGTTTGCTCTGCTCCAAGACCAAGTTGTTGAAGTTCAGATGCAAGCATGCTGAGTGTTTCTTCTGTCAACGGCTTGTTCAATTGAGTAGGTAAAAGGACACAAGATGTTCCAAGCATACAAAGTCGAATGCGAATGCTTGCCTGAAGTTGATGGGACTGAACGACAGAACGAACGGATTCGAGTAGATCTCGGCGTGTTGGTTCTTCCAGCATCTTTGAGGCGGTTGCAAATGTTTGAGATTCTTGCAACAATTTGGACCATATCGTTTCGTCCCATTTCATGTCTGATAATGTGTTCACGGCTTCATCGCCTGCCTTTGTGATTGTCTTTTTCCAATCAGGATGATCGATGTATTCCGATGTATGTCTCGACCCTTCTGGTTTCCAAATAAGGAGAACTGGGGTTTGAACCCCAAAGCTTCGAGCATGGCCTGGACTTGGAGGGGAACCAGGTATTGTTCGTAATTCAACACCACCGACATAGAGACCGAGAACATCTCCTAGACCACCTCGATATCTTCGTTCAATATGGTGTGAAATGCGGAAGTATTGGTCAACCGATCCTTGATTCGTCATTTCAAAACATGCAAGGGCTGTTGCGCATAGACCTGCTGCAGACATACCAAAGCCTTGACTCACTGGAAGTTCGAGTTCAATGGTCAATGCATAATGAACATCCTCTGGTAGAAGACGAGCGTTTCGTAATTCATTAATCAAGTCAACATACATCTGGGTTTGACCATCAAAGGGCTCTCCATGAGATGAGATGTTTACCTCAGTACGGCCCTTTCCTTTGATTTCGATGACATCACGCTGCCAACCAGCCATTTCTTGACCTTGTTCTTCAGGTTCGGCTTGTCCAATAGGATCAATGGTTGCAACAACACCTTTCTCGAGACACATTCCTGCGCCTCGACTTCCTTGATTTCGAGGCAGGATTGCATCATCATGTATTGAGAACAGTAAGGTGATGTGACCACCGACACGAACTGTTGCCATAACGTGTCCACCTCATCAATAGGCATCAACATGGCGGAAAAATCCGCTGATTGTAGGCTCAAGCAAAGGCTCGGGAGAGGTCTTCGCTGATGTTTTGGAAACGGCCTTTGAGTTCTTCAAGTGCAAGATTGAAGATGGTAGATCCTGGCATTGAACCATCTGTATCGAAAGAGAAGACGAAACTTCCCTCTATTTGATTGAGAACGATTGCCTCATCGAAGTCTCCATCTCGTCCA
>UPTN01000501.1_pt1 | contig 20340 bp, 17 predicted proteins | sample 2160111 | NCBI WGS metagenome assembly UPTN01 (sample SAMN06265058, study PRJEB28932) | marine metagenome | isolation source: Columbia River Estuary | place: USA:Columbia River Estuary, USA | collected 2014-05-05
CAAACTAAAATTATTTGATCAATTTGAATTGCAATAAGAGCAAAATTACTAAATAGGAATAAAAAACAAAAACAGGAAGAAAAGAAACAAAACTATTAAAATTATAAAGTAAGGCACAAAAATATATTTTAATTCACTCAAAAGCACTTTTGTTAGCATAAAACCAACAATAGCTTGACCAAATGTTAATGCCGTTATTCTTTGTTTTTACTATCTATTATAATGGTTACTGGACCATCGTTTATCAATTGAATTTTCATGTCTGCACCAAACTGTCCTGTTTGAACTAGTTTCCCCATTTTTTCTTCAAGTTGTTTTACAAAAGATTCATAAAGTGGAACAGCAACATCTGGTTTTGCTGCCTTTATGTAACTTGGTCTGTTTCCTTTTTTAGTATTTGCATGTAAAGTAAACTGACTCACTACAACAACATCGCCAGCAACATCTAACAACGAGAGGTTCATTAGATCTTTATCATCAGCAAAAATTCGAAGATTCACTATTTTATTACACAACCAGTTTATATCATCTTGAGTATCTTCATTTACAACACCTAATAGCACTAACAATCCAGGTTTAATGGATGCTACTTGTTCATTGTTAATTGTAACACTAGCCTGTGAAACTCTTTGGATTACTACCTTCATTCTTTTTCAAAATTATCAGTTCTATAATGCTCTTCTTCACCTTCCAGTATTTGCAAATAACTTCTATATCTCGAAAACGAGATTTCATCTCTATCTAATGCTGCTTTTATGGCACATTTAGGCTCGTGAATATGCAAACAATTATTAAACTTGCAATCTTGTTTTAGTCTGAAAAATTCTGGAAAATAATCACCAACTTCTTCCTTTTCCATATCAACAACACCAAAACCTTTTATTCCTGGAGTATCAATTATTCTTGCATCAAAACTTAAATCGAACATTTCGGCAAAAGTCGTAGTATGCTGTCCTTGTTGATGCTGGTTTGAGATTTCTTTAGTTTTTAAATCTAACCCAGGCTCTATGGCATTAATTAAAGTTGATTTCCCTACACCAGAATGACCAGTAAAAATACTAACTTTATCTACCATTAGTTGTTTTACCTTATCAATGTTCTTACCTGTCTTTGCTGAAATACCGATGCATTCATAACCTATTTTTCTGTATAACGCAGCGAGATATTTAACTTCCAATAACGTATCTTCATCATAGGTGTCAATCTTATTAAAGAGTAATATTGTTTTAATAGAATACGCTTCTGAAGAGACTAAAAAACGATCAATAAAGCTCGTAAATGTTGGTGGATTATTAATTGTTACTAATAAAAAAAGCTGATCTACATTACTGGCTATAATATGTGTTTGTTTAGATAAGTTAACTGATTTCCGGATTACATAATTTTTTCGCTCATGGATTCGATGTATAATCCCAGAAACTTCATCATTTGTTGTTTCTAACTCAAAATCCACAATATCACCAACTGCAATTGGATTTGTGCTTTTAATACCTTTTAGCCTAAACTTACCTTTAATACGGCAGTTATAAGTATCACCATTAAGTGTTTTAACGATATACCAACTTCCTGTAGATTTATAAACGAGTCCTGTCATTAACTGCTTTTAGTTGACGCAAATTAACGATTTTTAATAAAGAAAAAGTTATCTTCGTGAGCAAATTTTTAAACTTATAAATATGAAAAAAATATTTTTTACGCTAGCTTTAGTATTTGTTTTTAGCCTAGACACAATGGCTCAAATTGAATATAAAGTAATAACAAGTGTTGAATCGATAGTTCCCGCTGGAATGGGAAGATCAAGAATTATCTCCGCAGAGGAAGAAAGGGACTATAAAGATTTTTCTTCAGAAAGATCAGACGACAAAAAGGAAGACAAAAGAAACAAATCAGATCGTAGTGATATTAGAGTAAAGAATTTTGAAGAAACTAAACTCTTAAATTTCTTTAATTTGGGTGGAATACGATTCCAGAATATAGCTGCAAATGATGCTGTAATTACTTCAAAAATAAACACTATGATAAATGAAGGTTGGGAATTAGCATTTGTAACAAGTGCTGTTGAAAGTGATTCTGGAAAAGGTGATGGTAACGGGATTTTTATAACACGATATATTTTTAAAAGAACTAATTAAAAAAAGCGCCAAATGGCGCTTTTTTTTTATTGCTTAAATATTTTCTCTTGATGATTAATAGATTCTTGATGAATCGCTTTAAACATTCTTAGTACAAATTCTTCGCTAAGTTTATTCTGCTCACCTTCTAAAATCATTTTGCCGAGAATTTCATTCCAACGTTTTGATTGCAATACAGAAACGTTATTGGCTTTTTTAAGTTCTCCTATACCATCTGAAACCTTCATTCTTTTCCCTAAGACCTCAATTAGCTGATGATCTATTACATCAATTTGAGTTCTTAGTGTATTAATTTTATTATTGTAATCAGCTTCAGCAGATGTTTCCTTTCTAATTTTGAGGTCATCCATTATTTTTACTAATGCCGCAGGTGTAATTTGTTGCGCAGCATCAGACCAAGCATTATCAGGATCGTGATGCGTTTCAACCATAAGCCCGTCAAAATTCAAATCAAGTGCTGTTTGACATAAATCAAAAATAATATCTCTACGTCCTGCAATATGTGAAGGATCTAAAATTAACGGTAAATCTGGAAAACGATTTTGTAAATCAATAGGAAGTTGCCATTCTGGATTGTTGCGATATCTGGTTTTTTCATAAGCCGAAAACCCTCTATGAATCACTCCTAAATTATTAACTCCAGCAGTATAAAAACGTTCAACAGCTCCTAACCACAATGATAAATCTGGATTCACAGGGTTTTTAATAAGGACTGGTTTGTCAGTTCCTTTTAAAGCATCTGCAATTTCTTGAACAATAAATGGACTTACTGTTGTACGAGCTCCAATCCATAGAATATCTACATCATGTTTTAAAGCTAATTCTACATGATTTGCATTAGCAACTTCTGTCGTAATTAGCATTCCTGTTTCTTCCTTAGCTTTTTGCAGCCATTTTAGACCTAAAGCTCCAACGCCTTCAAAATTTCCTGGTCGCGTTCTTGGCTTCCATATTCCCGCACGCAATACTGTGGCATCTGTTTCTTTTAATTGATGGGCAATATCTAATACTTGCTTTTCTGTTTCTGCACTACATGGTCCAGCGATTACTAATGGATGATCTAATTCAAATTTATTCAACCATGTTCTGAGTTCTTTTTTATTCTCCATTGCTCTTCTTTTTTAAGCGATTCCTTTTAATATTTCTTTAATGTGATTTGTTGCCTTCATTTCATTAAAAACAGCATCAAAATCATCTTTTTCCATTAGTTCTTTAAACTCTTTTAAATTCTCTATATACTCCTCTAAAGTTTTAATGACATTAGTTTTATTTTGCTTGAAAATTGGTGTCCACATTTCTGGTGAACTTTTTGCTAGACGCACTGTTGATTCAAATCCACTGCCAGCCATATCAAATATATCACGTTCATTTTTTTCTTTCTCAATTACCGTTTTCCCTAACATAAAAGAACTTATATGTGATAAATGCGATACATAAGCAATATGCTTATCATGTGCTTTAGGTTTCATATATCGAATTCGCATTCCTATATCATTGAATAATTTTAATGCCTTTTCTTGCAACTTAAATGCTGTATCTTCTACTTCGCAAATAATGTTAGTTTTGCCATCATACAATCCATGAATAGCTGCTGAAGGTCCTGAAAATTCAGTCCCAGCAATAGGGTGCATGGCTAAAAAATTTCTTCGTTTAGGATGATTTTTTACAGCTATACAAATATCTTCTTTTGTAGAACCAACATCAAAAACCAATGTATGATCTGAAATATTATTTAATATTTCTGGCAACTGCTCTACTGTCGCGTTTACTGGAATAGCAACAATTACTAAATCTGCATTAGATAAATCATTTATAGTTGCAATATCATCTATAATATTCAGAGACAAGGCCTCTTGCAAATATTCATCATTATGGTCAATGCCTAAAACAGAGCATTCAGGACGCAAACGTTTAATATCTAAAGCAAGACTTCCTCCTATTAACCCAACACCAATTATGTATATCTTTTCCATCATATTCTTGAAATTGCTTCTTCTAAATCTTCATTTGACGCACATAATGAAAACCTAATATATCCTTCACCATTACTGCCAAAAATTGTCCCTGGAGCAATAAAAATATGATTGTTTTTTAGCACTGTATCGATAAATTCTTCTGACTTAAAAAATGGTGGTAGTTTTGCCCAAACAAAAAGTCCAGAAGTGTTTTTATCGTAAGTACAATTTAATGCATCAGCTAATTTCCATATCAATTCTCGCCGCTGTTCGTAAACACTATTTAAACTCAAATACCATAATTTTGAACACTTCAAAGCTTCTACAGCTCCTTTTTGTATGCCATAAAACATACCTGAGTCCATGTTACTCTTTACTTTTAAAATAGCATTAATATGTTCATTATTACCTAATACCATACCAACTCTCCAGCCAGCCATATTAAAGGTTTTACTTAATGAGTTTAATTCTAAACACACATCTTTTGCTCCATTTACACTCAATATACTTCTAGGTGATTCGTTCAGAATAAAACTATATGGATTATCATTAATTATCAAAATCTTATGCTTTTTGGCAAAAGTGACCAACTCATTAAAAAAGGCATGTGATGCTTGAGTTCCTGTTGGCATATGTGGATAATTAATCCACATTAATTTCACGTTTGATAAATCTCGTTTTTCTAAAACATTTAAATCAGGCAACCAATTGCTATCTTCATTTAAATCATAAAGCACAGGTTTTGCATCTAGTAATTTGGTTACAGCTTGATATGTTGGATATCCAGGGTTCGGAATTAACACCTCATCGCCAGGATTTAAAAAAGCCATAGAGATATGCATGATACCTTCTTTACTCCCCATTAAAGGTAGTACCTCTGTTGAAGGACTCAAATTAACATGAAAGTGTTCTTTATAAAATTCTGCTATGGCAGATTTTAATTCTGGAATACCTTGATAACTCTGATATTTATGTGCATTTACATCTGATAAACCCTCAGTTAATGCAGTAATTACTTTTTGTGGTGGCTGTAAATCTGGGCTTCCAATACCCAAATTAATTATTGGCTTTCCACTTTCTCTTAACAATGCTACTTCTCTAAGTTTTTTCGAAAAATAATATTCTTCCACACTGTGCAATCTGTTTGCTACATCAATCATAACTTTGCATTTTTATATTCCCCTAGAACTTTAAAATCTTGAGCCATTATGGCCATTATAGATTTTGCTTTTTTATAATCAGTGTAACTTTTAAAGGTTACATCTACAAAAAAGGCATATTTCCATGGAGTTTCAATTTTTGGCAAGGATTGTATCTTAGTTAAGTTTAATTTACAATCACTCATCACATTTAATATTGTTGCTAAACTTCCACGCTTATGGTCAACATCAAACTTTATTGATGCTTTATTTATTTCTTCTTCAGGAATTTCATGATTTTCTAGCTTTACAATTACAAATCGAGTTTCATTATGTTTAATAGTTTGAATACTAGATGCTAGAATTTCAAGATTAAAAAGCTCAGAGGCCAACTTACTTGCAATAGCAGCAACACCTTTAAGTTGTTTTTTATGAATACGTTCTGCAACTTCAGCCGTATCTTTATCTTCAATCAATTTAATATGTGGATACTTTTTAAAAAACTCTTTACATTGTAACAATGCCATTGGATGCGAATACACCTCTTTAATATCGTTTAATGATTGATTTGGCAAAGCCATTAAATTATGCTGAATATCTAAATACTTCTCACCAACAATATGTAAATTCTCATTATCAATAAGTGCATAATTAGGAATGATAGAACCAGCAATTGAGTTTTCAATTGCCATTATAACAGCATCTGTTTCTTGATTGATTAAACTTTCAACAACACTATCAAATGACAAGCATTCCACAATACGAGTATCTTTACTAAAATAGTTTTGAGATACTATATGATGGAAAGAACCCTTGACCCCTTGTATTGCAACAGATTTTATCATACTTTTTTGTTTAGACTCTCTTCTTAATAGAATTACTTATAGCCTTTTAAAAAAAGTCTATAAATAAAAAAAGTCCCGATTTTTAAATCGAGACTTATATTAAAATTTATATTATAAATTATACATATACTATCTCGTTTCTTTTGCTAAAAAAGAAAAAAAACCAATTGTGATATGTATAAGTTGTTTTTGTCATAATGTATTGAAGTGGCTAATGTAAATAATATTTTCGCAAATCAAAATCCTAAGACCTATATTTTAAGGTTTTATATAAATAATTAAAGAATTCTCAGGAAAACGCGGTATAAATTAATTAATGTTTATTTTTGATTAAACAATTTTTGCATGTCTATAAAAGTTGAACAACTCACTAAAGTTTACGGAAATCAGAAGGCTCTGAACAACGTTTCATTTATAGTAGAAAAACCTGAAGTCGTAGGGTTTTTAGGTCCAAATGGTGCTGGAAAATCTACGATGATGAAAATATTAACCACATATTTAAGAGCCACTGAAGGCAAGGCTGAAGTGAATGGGTTTGATGTAAGTTCTAGTCCTAAAAAAGTTCAACAAAGTGTAGGTTATTTACCTGAACACAACCCTTTATATTTAGATATGTATGTAAGGGAATATTTAGCTTTTAATGCTAAATTACAAAAGGTTAAACTTTCTAAAGTTGAAGATATTATAGAATTAACGGGATTAACACCGGAAGCTCACAAAAAAATCGAGCTACTATCAAAAGGTTATAGACAACGTGTTGGACTAGCATGCGCTTTGTTACATAACCCTGATGTATTAATTCTTGATGAACCAACTACGGGATTAGATCCAAATCAATTGGTTGAAATTAGGTCACTTATAAAAACGATTGGAAAAGAGAAAACGGTGTTTCTTTCTACACATATTATGCAAGAAGTTGAAGCCATGTGTGATCGTGTTATTATTATTAATAAAGGTGAAATTGTTGCTGACAAAAAACTTAAAGAACTGAGAGAAGGTAAAGATCAAATTGTAATTGTGGAGTTTGATTATCGCGTTGAAGATGCCTTCTTAAAAAAATTACCTAAAGTAAAAAACATCGTCAATACACATGATTTTGTATATGAAATTACTTTTGCCTCACCAAAAGACATGCGTTCTTATGTATTTGATTTTGCTCATGATAATGATTTAAAAATTCTACAATTAAATCAGAAAAACGCGAGTTTGGAAAGTTTATTTAGAGAGCTAACGGCTATCAACTAAACATATATGTTCAATGACGCGCTAAACAAGAATTATGCAGTTTGTTTATTGAAATATCAATTCACCTGTATAAAACTGTTCAACATTAACAGTTGGTGGCTCATTAACTGAAATTAAATCTCCAACTCCACGTAATTCCCCTGACAAGGATACATGTGGATTTACGATCATATCATTACTTCCTCTATGGAAAATATCAACATTTTGAGCAATTAAATTTTCACCTTGAAAACGTCCAGCTCCTGAGAAAAAACCAACATATAGATTCGTTACGGTTCCAGAAATATAAAACGAAGAGATGTTATTGGCAACAACATCCAAATCTTCAACATCTATTTGTAATCTAAAATCTCCAATAGTGAAACTACCTGGAATATTAGAATCTTCTGAAACAAGTTTGAGGTTTTGATAGGATAATGTTCCATCAGATGACACTTCATACTGAGAAGAATTCCTTATTTCAAAAATATTAGGAGCGGTCACATATACTTTAGTAATACCATAATCTCTGACAAAATTGCATGAATTGTTGTCTGTCAACTGTAACTGATTATCAATTACAAAAGCTTTGACATCATTAAGCAGATTTTCTCCTGTCTCTATGATTACAATATATTCAGCCCCTTCTTTTATAATCAGTTCTACATCACGGTTCACTAAAATTCGCTCAAAAGGGTTAACCGCAACCTCTTGCTGTACAAGGTTTCCTTCAGTCTGAAAACAATTAGATGCATCTTCATTGTCACATGCAAACGTTAAGGTAAAAATAAATATGTATACTAAATTCTTCATAATAACTCTTCTTTTTACAAGAGTGACAAAATTTATAATCGTATTCCAATTCCTAATTCAACAGCTTCGGCCTTTGCCGCATGGGATTTTAATGTGACTGCTGCAAACCATTTATCTCCAAAATACCGTTTAAAACCAACACGCTGATATACGCGGCCTTCAAAATCAAAAGGATAATAAACATAATAGCCTATTTGAGTTACTATAGACAACTTATTAATAAATAACTCATGACCAACAAATAGACCTAATCTTTTATAGTCTGCATCTGCATCGACATTCTCTTCCGGAAAAGCTACAGATTTATAGTAAATCAATTCTTTTAAAAAATTGGAAGCAAAAGCATCAACTCCAAATTGAATAGCACTTTTATGGTTAAGGCGTTTATCTGCATAAGCAGACAAAATATAAAAAGGAAATTTACCACTGCCAACGACATCGCTTTCATTTATTCCGCTTCTAAAAACAAAGTTATATTTTATTGGTTCAGTAAATTTATTATCATCGCTTAAGTCATATTCATATTCAGGATCTTCATCATCAATATTATATGTTACTCCAGCATTTATTGTCAATGAATTTATACTCGTATTTGGCGCTCGTACATTGGCGTTGGAGTAATGAATTAAAGAAAACCCAGCTTGCACTCCAAATTTATCAAAAACACGTTCTTTTTTATAATTAATCATAGCATATGTACTGCTCATAATGCTAGTTCCAAATGCTATGTTTTTGTAATTAGTTTCTTTGTCATAAGGATTAGTATTGTATGCCAAGCCCTGTCCGATACGGACCATTAAATTTCGGTTAAAGAAATAAAAATTATAGTGTCCATAAATCGCAAAATTATTACCAAGTACTTCATTTTTTAGATTCTGATAACTAAATGACACACCATAATCTGGATAATTATAACGTTGTTCCCAAGTGTTTTTACCAAATGTTTTTTTATTCCAACTTACAATAACACCCTCTGGATGACCAGTAATTAGATGAAGAATATCATCATTATGCAGTGCAATATTTCCTGAGAAATAATTGATATCGATACTTGAAAATGTAGTTGATTTTTGTTCTTGAGCAACGCTTAAAAACTGTAAACCAACAAAAAACAAAAACAGATATCTTCTCATAATTGACGGCAAATATAGCGAATTAAAGTAACGCTAAAACACCTGAGAAGCTATGCTTTTTATATTATCACTTTTTCCCATAGAATAATAATGCAATACAGGTATGCCAGCTTTTTGAAGCTCCTTGGATTGTTCTATACACCATTCAATTCCAAGCTGTTTTACCTGTGAATTATCTTTACATTTCACAACATCAATAATTAGGTCTTGAGGTAAATCTACATGGAAACGATGTGGTATTAAGTTGAGTTGCTTCTTTGTCGCTAGGGGTTTTAAACCAGGAATAATAGGCACCGTAATACCTGCTTCTCGACATTTTTTTACAAAATTAAAATACTTTTTATTATCAAAAAACATTTGAGTCACTATGTAATCTGCCCCATTTTTAATTTTCTTTTTTAAAAAATGAATATCACTATCTAAACTTGGTGCCTCCATATGCTTTTCAGGATATGCCCCAACTCCAACGCAGAAGTTTGTAGTTGATGAATTAAGTAATTCTTCATCTAAATAATTACCTTGATTCAAATCTTGAATTTGAGTCACCAAATCGCTGGCATAGGTGTGACCCTCTTGTTCTGGTTTAAAATATGTTTCACTTTTCACAGCATCACCACGCAAGGCCATAACATTATTAATTCCTAAAAAATCCAAATCTATTAAGAAGTTTTCCGTGTCTTCTTTAGTAAAACCACCACATAAAATATGCGGAATTGCATCCACCGCATATTTGTTTTGTATCGCGGCGCAAATGCCGACAGTTCCCGGCCGTTTTTTTACAACTTGTTTTTTTAAAAAGCCATTACCTTGTTCTTTAAATACATATTCTTCACGATGATAAGTTACATCTATAAATGGCGGTTTAAATTCCATTAACGGATCAATGTTATCAAAAATTGATTGTATGTGTTGGCCTTTTAAAGGTGGTAATATTTCAAATGAAAACTGTGTGTTTCCATTAGCTTTTTTTATGTGTTCTGTTACTTTCATTTTTTTAGTCTGCTAAATTTGGATTGAGCCATTTTCGTGCTTCATCAATTGAAATCCCTCTGCGTTTTGCATAATCTACTAATTGATCTTCTTTTATTTTTCCTAAACCAAAATATCGCGCTTCAGGATTTCCAAAATAATAACCACTTACGCTTGCTGCAGGCCACATAGCCAAACTTTCTGTAAGTTCAACTCCTATGTTCTCTTTGATCTTTAACATCTTCCAAATGGTGTTCTTTTCTAAATGATCGGGACAAGCAGGATAACCCGGAGCAGGACGAATCCCACTATAACTTTCTTTTATCAGCTCATCATTGGTTAGGTCTTCCTTTTTATCATAGCACCAATGTTTTGTACGTATCTCTTTATGTAAAAATTCTGCAAACGCTTCAGCTAATCTATCGGCTAGTGCTTTAATCATAATCGAATTATAATCATCATGAGCTTCTTCAAATTGCGTCGCTAACTTTTGAGTACCAAACCCTGTTGAGACGCAAAATGCCCCAATATAGTCTTGTCTTCCAGAATCTTTTGGTGCAATAAAATCAGCTAATGCAATATTTGGTTTTCCTTCTGCTTTTTTAGATTGTTGACGAAGTGTTAAAAAAGAATCAACTCCCTTTTTTGATTCATCTGCGCTTAAATCATCAAAAGAATTTACGACCTCAATATCGTCTTCATTTATGGCGTTTGCAGGAAATAACCCAAAAATTGCTTTACCCCTCAATAGTTTTTCATCGAAAACACGTTTCAGCAACTCTTGAGCATCCTTAAACAATTCCGTTGCTTGAATTCCAACAACCGAGTCCTTTAAAATATTAGGATACTTACCATGCAAATCCCAACTTCTAAAAAATGGAGACCAATCAATATATAACTCGAGCTTTGCAATATCAAAATCTTTAATGATTTGAATTCCTAGATGTTTTGGTTTTATAATTTGTGAAGTTTCCCAATCAATTTTAAATTTATTTTTTCGCGCTTCTTCAATAGATAAAAACTCCTTTTTTCGACCTCTTTTTAAAAATTGCTCTCGAAATTTATCGTACTCAACTCTTATCTGATTTTTATAAATAGAATTGTTTTTTTTAAGTAAATTTCCAACTACAGTTACTGCCCGGGAGGCGTCATTAACATGAACTACAGTATTGCTGTAATTTGGTGCGATTTTTACTGCTGAATGGGCTCTTGATGTCGTTGCACCACCAATAATTAAAGGAATACAAAGATTTTTCTTTTCCATTTCTTTTGACACATATGTCATTTCATCTAATGAAGGTGTTATTAAACCACTTAACCCTATAATATCAACATTTTCTTTAATTGCTGTTTCAATAATCTTTTCTGGAGGTACCATAACGCCTAAGTCAATAATCTCATAGTTATTACAGCCTAAAACTACACTAACAATATTTTTACCAATATCATGAACATCGCCTTTTACAGTTGCCATCAGTATTCTACCTGCAAATTCTTGTTTCCCATCTTTCTCTGCTTCAATAAAAGGTTGCAAATAAGCTACTGCTCTTTTCATTACACGAGCAGATTTAACCACTTGTGGCAAGAACATTTTTCCGTTACCGAACAAATCACCAACGACATTCATACCAATCATGAGATGACCTTCAATAACATTTATTGGTTTTTCAGAAGCCAAACGAGCTTCCTCAATATCGTCAATTATAAAAGCATCAATCCCCTTTACCAATGCATGTGTGATTCTATGTTGCAAGGGTTCACTTCTCCATTCTAAAATTTGTTCAGCGCTTTCTCTTTTCTGTCCTTTTACAGATTCGGCATAATCCAAAAGACGCTCTGTCGCATCTTCTCTTCTATCAAATAGAACATCTTCAACACATTCTAATAAATCTTTATTTATTTCATCATAAACTTCCAACATCGCTGGATTTACAATGCCCAAATTCATACCATTCTGAATAGCATGATATAAAAAAGAGGAATGCATAGCTTCACGAACCACATCATTCCCTCTAAAAGAAAATGACACATTACTCACACCCCCTGACACGTTTGCAAATGGCAAATTTTCGCGAATCCATTTGGTCGCTCTAAAATAATCCAAAGCATTTTTTCGATGCTCCTCTAGTCCAGTTGCAACTGGGAAAATATTTGGATCAAAAATAATGTCTTGAGGAGAAAAATTAACTTCATTTACTAAAACATCGTAAGATCGTTTACAAATTTCAATCCGTCTTTCATAAGTATCCGCTTGACCTGTTTCATCAAATGCCATAACTATAACTGCAGCACCATAACGTTTTACCAATTTTGCTTGACGCTTAAATTCTGATTCGCCTTCCTTTAAGCTAATTGAATTTACTACACTTTTTCCTTGAACAACTTGCAGACCGGCTTCTATGATTTCCCATTTGGAGCTATCAATCATTATTGGGATTCTTGAGATATCAGGTTCAGACGCAACGAGATTTAAAAACGTTGTCATAGCATAAACGCCATCAAGCATGCCTTCGTCCATATTTACATCTAAAATCTGTGCTCCACCATCAACTTGATGCCTAGCTACTTCTATAGCTTCATTGTACTTTTCTTCTTTAATTAAACGCAAAAATTTTCTTGACCCAGTAACATTAGTGCGTTCCCCAACATTTATGAAATTACTTTCAGGTGTAACTACCAAAGGTTCTAATCCGGATAAGGTTAAATATTTTAAAAATTTCTGACTCATTATGACTCGATAATAATTTTTCTTGGTTTATAATTTTGAGCAACATCAGCAATTGCCTTAATGTGCGCTGGACTGGTTCCACAGCAACCTCCAATAATATTTATTAATCCATCTTGGAGATAATCTTCAATGAATTGCTGCATTTGTTTTGGGGTTTGATCATACTCTCCAAAAGCATTTGGTAATCCAGCATTTGGATGTGCCGATGTGTAAAAATTTGTAGCATTTGATAATCGTTGTAAATATGGTTTTAACTGTTCTGCTCCTAGAGCACAATTAAATCCAACACTTAATAACGGAATATGAGATATTGATGTTAAAAATGCTTCGACGGTTTGGCCAGATAAAGTTCGTCCTGAAGCATCTGTAATAGTTCCTGACACCATAACAGGAATACTCGAATTGCGTTCTTCTTTAACTTCTTCAATAGCAAATAATGCTGCCTTCGCATTTAATGTGTCAAATACTGTTTCAACCAAAAGGACGTCCACACCTCCATCAATTAAAGCCTCAACTTGTTGTTTATAAGCTATTCGTAATTCATAAAATGTAATAGCGCGATATTCAGGCTTATTGACATCCGGTGAGAGGCTTGCCGTTTTATTTGTTGGGCCAATGCTTCCTGCAACAAAGCGTGGCTTTTCAGGATTTGATTTTGTAAATTCATCGGCAACTCGTTTTGCTATTTTTGCTGATTCATAATTCAATTCATAAACCAAATTTTCCATATTATAATCTGACATGGCAATGGTAGTTCCGGAAAATGTGTTAGTTTCCACAATATCTGCACCTGCCCGAAAATACTTGCTATGTATTTCTGCTATTGCTTCGGGTTGAGTGATAGATAATAAATCATTGTTCCCTTTTAGCGAAGATGGATAATCCTTAAAACGTTCACCACGAAAATCTTCTTCAGAATAATCATATTCTTGTAACATGGTCCCCATTGCTCCATCTAAAACTAATATCTTCTCCCTTAACTGATTACTAATATTTTTCATTCCCTTATTTATTATAAATGGTTCGAAATCTTAATCACATCAGACAAAACACCCCTAGCGGTAACATACTTTCCTGCACCTGCTCCCTGAATTACTAAAGGCTGTTTCCCATAGGATTTAGTAAAAATTTCAAATACCGAGTCTGAACCTTTTAATTGACCTAAAGAAGATTTTCTGTCTTCAGAAATCAATTTAACTTCTAACGTTTTTTCTTTAACATTTAATTCTCCAACATATCGCAACACTTGACTTTTAGTCAACTGATTCTTTAAACTCTGAAAAGGCAAATCAAGCTCTTTGCTTCTTGTATTAAATTGATGTAAAGTAGTTTTTCCATTGAGTTGCTTTGGCACTAAGGATTCGACATGAATATCTTGGAATTCTGCCTTTATGTTTAACTCTCTTGCTAATATTAAAAGTTTTCTAGCAACGTCATTACCAGATAAATCCTCCCTAGCATCAGGCTCAGTTAACCCCAATTTTGAAGCTTCATTCAGCGCTTTAGAAAATGATATGTCATCATCGGAAAAGTGATTAAAAATAAAACTCAAAGATCCAGAGAACACACCACGAATTCTTTCTATGTGTTCTCCAGAATTATGCAAACCTTTAATCGTTTCAATTACGGGCAAACCAGCACCAACATTAGTCTCATATAAGAACGATTTGTTATGCTTTTTTAATTCATAGCGTAAAAATTTATAAAAGTCATAATGCAAGGTATTTGCTACTTTATTAGCCGATACAATGTTAAATCCATTTTCTATTAACGGAATATAATTTTTTATAAAAGCGTTGCTAGCTGTGGCGTCAATAGCAATTAAATTCTTTAACTTTTGCTGCTTTACAAATCGTATGATTTCATCAATTTTATAAGGCACTGAAAAAGCTTCAAAATTTGTTTCCCAACTATTGGAAATACCCTCTTTGTCATAAAATGCTAATTTGGAATTCGCAACTATTGGAATTCTCAACTGTAAATTTTGATACTGTTGCAATCGTGATTTTGCCTCATTAATCTGGTTAATTAATGCACTCCCAATTTGTCCTATTCCAAATAAAACAACATGTACCGTTTTATTATTTAACATACTGTTTGTTTTGTAATGAATTGACAGCCTTAAACGCTTGCGACAAATCATTGATTAAATCATCTGCATCTTCAATTCCACAAGACAATCTAATTAAAGAGTCCTTGATACCTGATTGTAATCTTTTTTGCCGCGGAATGGCGGCATGTGTCATCTGTGGAGGATGGCACAATAAACTCTTAACACCTCCTAAGCTTTCTGCTAACTTAAAATAATCTGTACTTGTTACGAATGCATTTGCAGCATCTTGGGTATCCTCCTTAAGGGTAAAAGACACAATTCCCCCGAATAATCCATTTTGTTGACGCTTAGCAATTTCATGGTTTTTATGAGATATCAATCCAGGGAAATAAACGTCATCTACAGCTTCATGGTTATTCAAAAACGCAGCAACAGCAAAGGCATTTTCACATTGCTTTATATAACGTAGCTCCAAAGTTTCAATACCACGAATCGTTAAAAAACAGTCCCAAGGCCCTAAAATCCCTCCCGATGCATTTTGAATGAATTTTATTTTCTCAGAGAGCTCTTTTGTATTGGTAACCACTAAGCCTGCGACTAAATCAGAATGACCACCAATATATTTTGTACCACTATGAATAATAATGTCTGCTCCAAGAGATAATGGTTGTTGAGCTATTGGACTTGCAAATGTATTATCTACTACTAATAAAGCATTGACACTCTTAGCTATTTTAGATATTTCTTGAATATCAGATACTTTTAACGTTGGGTTTGTTGGAGATTCAATCCAAACTAATTTTGTTTTACTACTAATAATATTGGCTACATTTTCAGCACTGGTCGTATCAACATAATGTACTTTTACGCCTAATTTTTCATATACATGTGTAAATAGGCGATACGCTCCTCCATAAATATCATCAACTGCAATAATTTCGTCTCCCGCAGATAATAATTTTAAAACAGCATCAATTGCTGCCAAACCCGTAGCAAAGGCAAAGGCTGAATCGCCTCCCTCAAGTTGAGCGACAATGTCCTCTAAAACCTTTCGAGTTGGATTGTTACTTCTAGCATAATCGAAGCCTTTATTTACTCCTGGTGCATCCTGAATAAATGTTGATGTTTGGTACACAGGCACCGAAATTGCTCCAGTGAGTGGATCACTTGGAATTGAATGAATAATTTTTGTTGCACTCATTTTTCTAATCTTTTTTGAATTAATAAATAATTAAACCAAAAGTCAAATGCATCATTACTGATGTACTTAATAGAAAAATGTTATAAGAAAATACATAATTACAGATGAGTAATTACGTTTAGGTTATCTATCTAAATTAGCGAAAAATGATTCGTCTCTTCAAGTAGAATTTAGCACCTTCTTAATAAATTTAAGGGTTGCTAAGGCTTCAATGGGTCTAATCCCTCCACCTTTCTTGATAACATTTCAGTAAGTTATTGAACTTTGTGAGTGCAAATATTTAAAAATAAAAAACTAATAACCAAATATTTTTCAGTTTATTTTATTTAATTTGATTTTTAGCTTTAAATTTTTCTCTAATAATTAAATCAACAGATTTATTTTCTATTTTACTCTCAAGCCACGAAATTACATCTAGATATAAAAACGCCCTACTTTCGTAAGGATGCTCTTCATAGGTTCTTAATTTTTGATGTAGCTTAATAAACTCAGCGCGTAATTGGTTTGGAAAAATATCTCCTAAACCTCTTAAAAATTTTATCATTTCTTTTTGTACTTCATACAAATCTTCCATTTTAATTAAAAATTTATAAGTACTTCTTATAAGCGCATCTAAGTTATAATCTAAACCAGCTTCATAATGGGCAACTAAATTTAAAACTCTAGAAAAACACAATAAATCTTCACGCATTGATAGTGATTTATTACTGATAATTTTATCTAAAAATTCAATACATTTTTTGTTTTCTCCAATACCAAAATATAAGCTTGCAATTTTATAATAAAACACCATAATATGGTGCTCATCTATTCGACTCTTATGTTTTTTGATACCATCCAAAACTTCATTAACCAGCGGTAATCCTTCGTGAAAAGCACCTTCCATAAAATGCAAATTGAACTTATTAGAGTACACATATAGAAAAGTTAAACTTTCAACATTATCATCTTTTGGAAATTCTTTTTCTTGAATCACTGTTTCCAATTTATTAAGTGCTAACTTAAATTTAGCATGATGCCTTATATAAAATAGAGCTTCTAAGAGATATTGATTTCCTCTTAAGAAAAAAACAGGATTTAACTTCATCATTTCCGGATGTTCATAAAATAAATCCACCCATTTTCGGGAATATCGATAACACGACAGAAAATCTTGAATTAGAAAACTATACCACAAATAGGATTTATATAGCCAAAGTTTTTCTCTAAAGCCTAGATTTTTTATATCATATTTTGGTAATCTATCATTAAAATACTTCGTGACTTTCAAATATTCTTCGTCATTCTTTACATAACCCGTTTTTAGAAAAAGACTATAGAGTTGTAAGGATAAATTAGACAATTTACTCGCTAAAATATTGTGAGCATTTAACTCTTTTGCTTGGATGGTTAATTCATCTGCACGATTGCTAATGCTTCTCGTAATATACTGTGATTCGATTATTTTTTCGAGCTCAAGAATCTCATAAGCTATGTTCTTTTCTTCATAATTTAAGGCTAAAGTCTTTGCTTTATCCAGTATTTTTAAACTTTGTTTATATAGACCTTTGTGATATAATATAGTTGCAAAATCTAATTGTTCTCTAATTTGAACTCTAATATTCTGATGTAATGGATTAAGCCTTAAACTAATCAAAATTTGCTTATAAAGATGTGCTTTTAAATTGGAGAGCTGTTGTTTTTTGACAATACCTTTTTTTAAAATAGCTTGCTCATTATAAACAGACATTTTATCTAATACATTAAATAACAATAAAAATTTAGAATCTTCATTAACACCTAAACGACCAACGTAAAGTTTAAACTGTCTTTTTTCAGATTTTGATAATGATTTTACAAGTACGAATAAATTATCTTTTTGTTCTCTTGTCATAGTGCGAAATTAGAACTTAAATATTTGTTAATCAGTCGTTTAAATTTAATTCATCACTACTTAACATCGTAATAACTTTGTGATGAATTTTCTTTAGAGTTATCCAAAATATACATTCGTATAACAATACGAAAATATATTAAAAGAAATGTCGAATTCTCAAGTACAAATTTTTGATACAACCCTCAGAGATGGCGAACAAGTTCCTGGATGTAAACTAAATACAGAACAGAAGATTGTTATCGCTAAACAATTAGACGCATTAGGAGTAGACGTCATTGAAGCTGGGTTTCCAGTATCAAGTCCAGGAGATTTTAAATCGGTAGAAGAAATCGCAAAAATAGTTAACAATGCGACGGTTTGTGGCTTAACTAGATCAGTAAAAAATGATATTAAAGTTGCTGCTGAAGCTCTAAAATACGCTAAGAAACCAAGAATTCATACTGGTATTGGAACATCAGATTCACATATAATACACAAGTTTAAAAGCAATCGTGAGGATATTATTGAACGCGCATATGAAGCTGTAAAATACGCTAAATCTTTTGTAGAAGATGTAGAGTTTTATGCCGAAGATGCAGGTCGAACAGAAAATGAATACTTAGCTCGTGTCTGTGAAGCAGCTATTAAAGCAGGAGCAACTGTTTTGAACATTCCTGACACAACAGGTTACTGTTTGCCTAATGAATATGGTTTGAAAATTAAGTACTTAAAAGAAAATGTAAAAGGGATTGAAAAGGCAATTTTATCTTGTCATTGTCATAATGATCTAGGTCTTGCAACCGCAAATTCTATTGAAGGTGTAATAAATGGGGCAAGACAAATAGAATGCACTATCAATGGAATTGGCGAGCGTGCCGGTAATACGGCATTAGAAGAAGTGGTGATGATTTTAAAACAACATCCATATTTAAATCTTGATACTAATATTAAAACAGAAATGCTGTATGGTATTAGTCAGTTAGTATCTGATAGTATGGGTATTTACACGCAACCAAATAAAGCAATTGTTGGCGCAAATGCCTTTGCTCATAGCTCAGGTATTCACCAAGACGGAGTAATAAAAAATCGTGAAACTTACGAGATTATTGATCCAAAAGAAGTAGGAGTAACTGAATCTGCTATTGTATTAACAGCCAGAAGTGGTCGTGCTGCATTAGCTTACAGAGCAAAAAATGTTGGTTTTGAACTTACAAAATTACAATTGGATGACGTTTACACGAATTTTCTAAAATTTGCTGATCAAAAAAAAGAAATTAACGATACTGATATTCATCAAATTATAGAGACAAGTAACATTTACAGAGAAATTATTTCAGCATAATGGGAAAAACATTATTTGACAAAGTTTGGGACGCACATGTTGTCGATACAGTACAAAATGGGCCCCAAGTGCTATATATCGATAAACACTTAATACACGAAGTTACAAGTCCGCAAGCTTTTAATGAACTTGAAGATCGAAAAATTCCTGTTTTTAGACCAAATCAAATTGTTGCAACTGCAGATCACAACACTCCAACCTTAAATCAAGATTTACCGATTAAGGACGAACTATCAAGAAAACAACTAGAACAACTTTCAAAAAATTGTAATAAAAATAATATTACGCTTTACGAACTTGGTCACAAATACAATGGCATAGTGCATGTTATGGCACCCGAGTTAGGTATCACACAACCAGGTATGACCATGGTTTGTGGGGATAGTCATACCTCAACACACGGTGCATTTGGCACTATTGCATTCGGAATTGGAACCAGTCAAGTAGCTCAAGTATTTGCAAGTCAGTGCTTATTATTAACAAAACCAAAAAGCCTAAGAGTTACGATTAATGGCAACTTAAACAATGGTGTCTCACCTAAAGATGTCATTCTTTATATTATTTCCAAACTTGGCACTAATTCTGGCACAGGATACTTTTGCGAATATGCAGGTAATGTTTTTGAAAACATGAGTATGGAAGGCAGAATGACTGTTTGTAACATGAGTATAGAAATGGGTGCACGAGGAGGAATGATTGCACCAGACAAAACTACGTTTAAATATATAAAAGGCAGAAAATTTGCACCAGTTAGAGAAAATTTTGATAAAAAGGTAGCCTATTGGAAAACACTTCCATCTGATACTGATGCTGTTTTTGACAAAGAATATTATTTTGATGCTGAAGACATAGAGCCAATGCTAACTTATGGAACTAATCCTGGAATGGGAATTAAAATTTCAGAATCAATTCCTGTTAATGACAATGCTTCTTTTAAAAAATCATTAGAAT
>UPTN01000502.1_pt1 | contig 20331 bp, 14 predicted proteins | sample 2160111 | NCBI WGS metagenome assembly UPTN01 (sample SAMN06265058, study PRJEB28932) | marine metagenome | isolation source: Columbia River Estuary | place: USA:Columbia River Estuary, USA | collected 2014-05-05
TTGAAGGAACTGAAATTAATTTTACTTCGAGCACTCCTTTATCTTTTTGTAAATCACCAGATAAATCACCAATATACCTTAATACATGACCTTCTTTTTGGTTGTCTTTAATATTTTGATAATAAGCATCCATTTCATCTAATTTATTTAAAAATTCTGCAGCAGTACCTTCCCTTAAATTCTCAGGAATTAAATTTTCAATTTTAACATCAACAAACTCATTTTGCAAATCAAGTTCACGCGCTAAAATTAACAGTTTTCTTCCAACATCATTTCCACATAAATCTTCACGTGGATCTGGTTCTGTAAATCCATTATCAATTGCTTCTTGCAATACTTCACTAAAAAGTCTGTTTTGAACTGAATAATTATTAAACAAATAGCTTAAAGAACCAGAAAATACACCTCTAATTCCTGTAATATTTTCACCTGAATCGTGTAATAGTTTAATGGTATCAATTAAAGGCAAACCTGCTCCAACATTGGTTTCATATAAATAAGCTTTCTTATTTTCTTTCAGCTTTTTACGCAATTCTTTGTAAAAAGTATAATCTAATGTATTTGCAATTTTATTTGAAGAAATTAAATCGAATCCATTTTCAACTAAATCTATATAGTTTTTAACAAACTCACTACTTGCGGTGTTATCTATAGCTATTAAATTTTCTAGGTGAAACTTTTCAGCATATTCCAAAATATTTTGAACACTATTTTCAACATCACTTTTTTCTAAATCCTTTTCCCAATTTTCAGAGACACCATTTTTACTCAATAATACTTTTGATGAATTTGCAACAGCAAAAACATTTAAATTTATATTTTTCCTTTTTATAATATTTTCTCTACTTTTTAAAATCTGATTAATAAGCGTTCCACCAACTATACCTTTACCAAAAATAGCAATGTTTACATTTTTAGAAACTCCAAAAATTTCACCATGAATAACATTCACTGCTTTGTTTAAATCACTCTTTTTTACAACCAAACAAACATTTTCACCCGTTACTGTATTATTTATTAATATTGGTGTAATGTGGTTTTTAATCAACGCACTATATGGCTGATTAAATGAGTGCAAACTTTGACCAATAATTGATATTACTGATACATTTTCTTTAACATAAATCTGACTCACATCTTTGCTTTGGAATTCATTTTTAAATTCATCTTCCAGCACTTTTTTAGCTTTATAACCGTCTTTTGCATCAACTATAAATCCAATCCCTCTTTCTGAAGAGCCCTGTGAAATAATACTAACGCTTATATTTTCTTTCCCTAAAGCTCCAAAAATTCTTCCATCCACACCAACTTTTCCAAGTAAACCACGACCTATTAAATTTACCAAGGCTACATCTTGGTCAACAGATAAAGATTTAATACCTCCACGTTCAGTTTCTGAACCAATTAAAGTCCCTGTATTATCTTCATTAAACGTATTGAGAATTCTTAATGGAATATTCTTTTCTATTAAAGGAATAATGGTTTTGGCATGTAAAATATTAGCTCCAAAATTTGCCATTTCATTTGCTTCCTGGTAAGAAAGTTTTTCAATTTTTTTTGAATTTTCAACCAAATCAGGGTTTGCAGTGTAAATACCATTTACATGTGTGTAATTTTGGAATTCTTCAGCATTTAAAAAATTTGCAATTAAAGCTGCCGAATAATTACTTCCGTTTCGTCCTAAGGTAGTTGTTTCTCCATTTAAATTTGAACCGATAAAACCAGTAATAACTTGAATTTCATTATCAACTATTTTTCTAAAGTGTTCTACAACGTTATCTTCAGATACACTTTCAAAAACTTGCGCTTCACCAAATTGATTGTTTGTTTTTATTAAAGAACGTGAATCCACAAATTTTGATTTCACATTCTTTTTATTCAATAAATCTGCAATTACTTTTGCTGATAAAACTTCTCCTTGGGCGAGAATTTGATCCTTTACCTTTGGACTATAATCCCCCAATAAATTTACCCCTTTGAAAATTTCATCTAACAACTGAAATTCCGCAGAAACATCTACTGAAATATCCTTTGGTAACTGATACTCTTTTACTTGTTGTAATTCCTCTAAATAAGGTAAATTATTTTTAGCTTTTTCTAAAATAGACTCCAATTGATCGGTGGTTTTGCCCCTTGCCGAAACAACTAATGCTATTTGTTCGCCATTAGCTACTTTATTTGCTATAATACTTAGTGAACTATCTAAACCTTTACCGTTTGCCAACGATTTTCCTCCAAATTTTACTACTTTCATTTTATTGGTTTTAGACCTCTTATTAAAAATTGGTTCTATAATTTTTCCTAATTGTTGATATTCTATTAAAAATGCATCGTGCCCATGTACCGAATTAATTTCATTATAAGTAACATTTGGGTGGGTAAGTGCTAATTGCTTATGCGTTTCTTTATTTTCTTCAGCCGTAAAAAACAAATCAGAATCCACGCCAATAATATGAATATTGGCTTTTATTGAATCCAAAATTTGTTCATCTCTTCCTTTGGTGACATCAATTGATCTCAATAATTGATTCATTAATCTATAGGCTGATAATTGGAAACGTTCTTGCAATTTTTTACCATGATGCAACAACCAGCTTTCCACATTAAAAATTTGTAAATCTTCGTTTTTTGAACGCTGAAAACGAGCTTTAAATGATTCTGGTGTTCTGTAACACAACATTGCATGCATACGAGCATCGTGCACTGGGTTGCTCGAATTCAATAAAAACTGCTCTTGAATTTGACAATTTGCAATTAACCAATCGGTAGATTTCCAGTCGGTTGCAATTACAATTAAATGTTGCGTTATTGCAGGGTAAATAACTGCCATTTCCCAGGCTATACCTCCACCTAAAGACCCACCAATTAATGCAAAAAGTTCACTTATTTTAAGTTTCTCCAGTCCTAATAAAAATAAGTTGGCAATATCACGAGCCTCAAAATCTTTATAATTTTCAATGGCAAAACCGTCATACCCATTTCCAGGAATATTAAACGATAAAATAGTGTATTGATTGGTATCAATTACTCTATTTTCACCAACTAAATCATTCCACCAACCGTTTTCACCCGCTACATTAGAATTTCCTGTCAACGCATGATTCACCAAAATAATTGGTGCAGTATTTATAGTCTTCCCAAAAACTTCATAAGAAAGTTGGATTCGCTCATTTTTTATCCCTTTTTCAGAAATAAAATTATGAAGAGTTATATGTTGTAATTGATTCATTAATAATTAATTAAAAAACTTAATTTTAGTTATATTTAAAAAATTATTGTTATAAGAAAAGCTTAAAAAAACCGACGTAATTTTATTTAAGTTATCTATCCAATATTGGGTAGAATTTAGCACCTTCTTTAAAAGATAAAGGGTTGCTAAGGCTTCATAGGGTCTATTCCCTCTGCCTTTCTTGATAACAATATTCATTAAATTTATGAACTAAGCCGCAAATTAACGGAATAATTTTTTCTCACACAAAATTTTAAGCATAAATTAAATTTGTTTAAATGCTTGCTCCAAATCTTGTTTTAAATCTTCTATATCCTCTAAACCTACCGATAATCTAATCAAATCTTGACTAACTCCTGCTCCATATTGTTGCTCAACTGTTAATTGTTGATGCGTGGTACTTGCCGGGTGAATAATTAAAGATTTTGTATCACCAATATTTGCTAATAAAGAAAATATTTTGGTTGTATCTGTCACTTTTTTTGCTGCCTCAAACCCTCCTTTTAAGCCAAAAGTAACTAATCCACTTTGTCCTTTTGGCAAATATTTTTTAGCCAAATTACTATATTTACTACTCTCTAAGCCAGGGTAATTTACCCAAGCAACTTCCCCTCTGCTTTCTAACCATTTTGCTAATTCTAAAGCATTTGCGCTGTGTTGTTTAATACGAATTGGTAATGTTTCCAAACCTTGTATAATTTGAAACGCATTAAACGGACTTAACGCTCCTCCAAAATCGCGTAAACCTTCTAAAATTAATTTAAAAGTAAATGCCGCAGCACCCAAAGCTTCACTGTAAACAAGTCCGTGATAACCAGCTGAAGGTTCTGTAAATTCAGGAAACTTTCCATTTGTCCAATCAAAAGTACCAGCATCAATAATAGCACCTCCTAAAGAATTTCCTTGTCCGCCAATATATTTTGTTAATGAGTGAATTACCAAATTTGCACCGTGTTTTATAGGATTTAATAATGCTGGACTAGCCACCGTATTATCTACAATAAATGGTACACCAGCAGCTTTAGAATGCACAGCAATTCCTTCTAAATCTAAAACATCCAATTTTGGATTCCCCAAAGATTCAACAAAAAATGCTCTTGTATGGTCTTGAACAGCTTCTTTAAAATTATCAGGATTTGAAGCGTCTACAAACGTAGTTGTAATCCCCAATCTTGGTAAAGTAACATTTAATAATGTAAACGTTCCTCCGTACAAACTACTTGAAGCTACTATATGATCACCCGCCTTTAATAAAGTTAATAAACCCGTAGAAATTGCAGAAGTTCCAGATGCAAAAACCACGGCTCCAACACCACCTTCAATTGCTGCTAAACGCTGTTGTAAAATATCATTTGTTGGATTATTTAAACGTGTGTAAATAAAGCCCAATTCTTTTAACGAAAATAAATTTGCAGCATGTTCCGTATCGTTAAACACATAAGAAGAGGATTGGTAAATTGGAACTGCACGCGTTCCTTGCGTGTTTTTTGTATCGTGCCCTGCGTGTAATGCTTGTGTTGAAATTTTTTGAGTACTCATAATTATATTTTTAATGTTTTGTTTCTTTTTTGAATAATTTTAAAATAAAAATCCCTTTGGTTTAAGGTATTACCAAAGGGACTTAAATCTTATTTCGATTTTATTTTTCCATTAGTTTAGGCAATACCATTTCATTGTGCTACACATCATTTGCATAGACATTTTAATTTGGTTACACATACTTTTTAGAAAAGTGAAATTCATTTTTTGTTATTTTAAAAAAAAAGCCTCTGAAAAATCAGAGGCTTTTTTATTGTATATTATTAAATTTTAAACAATAGGACCCTCTGCGTAAATTTTACACATCATAAAGCGCATATTGTTAAAATTATTATTCATTTTATATCGTTTTGTTGCGACAAATGTAATTACTTTTTTTAAACTTCCAAATAAATATTATATTATTTTAATTCAGCTGTTCCAAAACTCACCGAAAAATCTACGCACCAAATATTCACAATTTTATATTTTGACAAATCTGTATTTACTGGAATAGCATACGTAAAATCACCTTGTATTCCTTTTAAGTCCCCTAAATTAACAAACTCTGTTGAAGCAACATCGGTTGTTAAATAAACTAATAGTTTTGGCCCGTTGTCAGTTTTAAAATTTGTAAAACTTAGAATAGTTTTGTCAGAATTCACTGATGCTTTTCCAGAAGTTGGATGAGCTCTATCTACAAAATCACCCATTACAAAATTGCTATTGTTCATCGTAATTTCCTCTTCCATTTCCATTTGTTCAGCAATAATTTCCATTTCATCATTTCCTGAACAATTGCTAAATAATATTGCAAAAAGACCAAATACAACTATTTTTTTTATCATACGTTTGAGTTTTGTAAATTATAGTCGAAAAAATATTAAATTCATTACAAAATATTTAAAAAATAATTATTTAACAGTTAATTAGTATTTAGATTCTAATTTTTTATAACTTTGCAGTCAATATTTCAAGAGGAAAAATTTGAACTGATTGCAACCTCATTAAAAAATGCTAAAGCAGTAATTCTTTACTCTCTTTAGCGACGACTGTAATCATCAAACTTTCCTTCAAACAATTTAAAATTAGATAATTATGTCATATTTATTTACCTCAGAATCAGTTTCTGAAGGACACCCGGATAAAGTTGCGGATCAAATTTCAGACGCATTAGTAGATAACTTTTTAGCCTTTGATTCAAATTCAAAAGTTGCTTGTGAGACACTTGTAACAACAGGTCAGGTAATATTAGCAGGTGAAGTGAAATCACAAACTTATTTAGATGTTCAAAAAATTGCAAGGGACGTTATAAATGCTATTGGCTATACTAAAGGAGAGTATATGTTTGATGGAAATTCTTGTGGAGTTTTATCTGCAATTCATGAGCAATCTCAAGACATTAATCAAGGGGTAGACAGAGCAACAAAAGAAGAGCAAGGAGCTGGAGATAAAGGCATGATGTTTGGATACGCGACCAACGAAACCGAAAATTTAATGCCTTTAGCGTTAGATTTAAGTCATAGAATTTTACATGAATTAGCAGCTTTAAGACGTGAGAATAAAGAAATTACATATTTACGTCCCGATTCTAAAAGTCAGGTTACCATTGAATATACCGACGATAATGTCCCTTTTAGAATTAAAGATATTGTAGTTTCAACCCAACACGATCAATTTAATAATGATGATGAAGCAATGTTGGCTAAAATTAAGAGTGATGTAATTCAAATTTTAATTCCAAGAGTAATTGAAAAACTACCTGTATCCATTCAAGCTTTGTTTAATAATAATATTGTGTACCATGTTAATCCAACTGGTAAATTTGTTATTGGTGGTCCTCACGGTGATACTGGTTTAACAGGAAGGAAAATTATTGTTGACACTTATGGTGGAAAAGGTGCTCACGGTGGAGGAGCTTTTTCAGGAAAAGATCCAAGTAAAGTAGATAGAAGTGCTGCATATGCAACACGCCATATTGCTAAAAACCTAGTAGCTGCAGGAGTTGCAGATGAAATTTTAATTCAAGTTTCTTATGCTATTGGGGTTGTAGAACCAATGGGGATTTACGTAAACACTTACGGAACTTCTAATGTTGATAAAGCAGATGGAGAAATCGCTGAAATAGTTGAAAAATTATTTGACATGAGACCAGCTGCAATTGAAAAACGTTTAAAATTACGTCAACCGATGTATTTAGAAACTGCTGCCTACGGACATATGGGACGTGACAACAGAATAGTAAATAAAACTTTTCAAAATGTTGATGGCACTGAAATATCTTTAGATGTGGAGCTATTTACATGGGAAAAGTTAGACTATATTGATAAAGTAAAAAAAGCATTTAGCTTATAAAAAAGAAAAAAGCTGTTAAAATATTTTTAACAGCTTTTTTTTATTATCAGTATACTCTACAAACAAAACAATGTTTTTATTGCAAACGGTAAACACCCCTCAGTTAGCTGTTTTTTTACTAATAAATGTAGCTGTTCCAATTTCAAGTGATCATCTTTAATTAGTAAAATTTTATCAACTTCAGGAAGTTTTTTATGCAATCCCATTTCCTCTTGAGAAGGGATTTTATCATAATTTCCTAGCCTTCCAATATTATTTCCCGTTAAAACATTTGTTTCATAAATATGCTTTGGCAATTTATCTACACCAATTCCTTTTGTTGCAATTGGTTTTGGAATTTCAAAAAGCGAATCTTCAGTAATTCGAGAATACCAATTCGCTCCAAGTCTCGCTACCAAATCAAGTTTTTTTGTGTCTAGCTGGTTATCTTCTCCTAAATACTCATTATTTATATGAATGTAAACTACTTTACATATTACTAAATTTCCTGCACCACCTTCATTTCCCATACTAATAATATTTTGTACTTCACATTCAAAAGAAATAGGAGATTCTTCAACTCTTGGAGGCTTTACTTTAATAGAAGTTCCTTCAGTTAATCCAGCTTTTTGAAACTCGTTTACACCTTCATCATATTCTGTACTTGCCAATGACATTTGTTCAACAATAGAAAAATTAACTATGTTAATTACAACTTCTTTTACCTCTTCAACATTTTGTAAAGTGTGTTTTACTGTGTTATCTCTAACTCTTCTAGCAGGAGAAAAAATTAATGTTGGTGGATTAGAACCAAAAACATTAAAAAAACTAAACGGGCTTAAATTCACTTCCCCTTTTAAATTAATCGTACTTGCAAACGCAATTGGCCTCGGTGCAACTGCTGTAAGCAAAATACTATGCAATTCGTTTGTTGAAATTGAATTAGGATCTATGGAAGTAACTTGTTTCATAATCTTTATTTTGCAGGTAAAATTTGAGCTTTAACTTCACCAAAACCGACTCTAATTTCGTCTTTTTTACAATAACCTCTCATAATAACGGTGTCATAATCTTCTATAAATTTGCGCTCCTCACCATTATTTAGTTTTACAGGTTTTTTCCCTGCCCAAGATAACTCAAGCATAGAGCCATAAGAATCTGGATTTTTACCGCTTATAGTTCCAGAAGCCATTATATCACCAACATTTATATTACATCCATTACTTGTATGATGTGCTAATTGTTGAGACATATTCCAATACATATATTTAAAATTCGATTTACTAACAACAGTTTCTTCGGCATTATTTGGTGCTATTGAGACTACTAAATTTATATCAAAATTTTTTAATCCTTTACACTCTAAATGCGGTAAAACTTTTGGGTTTTGTTCTGGGCCAGAAACCCTAAAAGGCTCTAATGCTTCCATTGTAACCACCCAAGGAGAAATTGAAGATGCAAAGTTTTTTGCTAAAAAAGGACCTAAAGGAACATATTCCCATTTCTGAACATCTCTTGCAGACCAATCATTAAACAACACTTTACCAAATATATAATCTTCAGCTTTAACTGTTGAAACTGAATCGCCTACTTCGGTTTGTTTTCCTATTATAAATCCCATTTCCAATTCAAAATCAACTCTTGCAGAAGGTTGAAAAACAGGAGAAGTTTCATTCGGTTTTAAAACTTGTCCTTTTGGTCGGTGAATGTTTTTACCACTAACCATTATTGATGAAGCTCTTCCGTGATAACCAACTGGAATATGTTTCCAGTTTGGCAATAGGGCATTATCTGGATCTCTAAACATAGTACCAACATTTGTGGCATGCTCGATGCTTGAATAAAAATCGGTATAATCTCCAACTTTAACCGGTAAATGCATTACTGCTTCTTTTTGAAAAATAAATGCTTCTTTTGAAGATTTGAGATTGGAGTTTTTATCGCATAATTCATCTTGAATTATCGTTCTCACTTTATTCGTAATTGATTTCCCTAAGGAAATAAAATCATTCAAATAATTAGCTTCTAAAACTGATTTTGAAAAATCTAAACTCTTAAAAATGCCTAAATCATAAGCAATAACTAAATCTAAAATAGAATCGCCAATAGCAATTCCAACTCTTTTTCCTGAAATTGAAGTTGAAAAAATTCCAAACGGAATATTATATATTGTAAAATCTGAATTTTCAGACACTTTAAACCACGTTTTCATTATATTTTATTTAATATTTTAAGACAGTAACATTAATCCATCTTCAATTAATTTTTTGTATTTTTTTTCTTGCTTTAGCCTTTCTAATTGTGTCAAAACTTTTTCTGAAAAGTTGTTTTTCTTTTTAAGAACCAACTCATAAATTTCTAAAAACAACAACCATTCTTTGTTATAACCCTTTAAAACCTCATTAAAAATAACTTCTATTTTGACTATTGCAATGATTTTAGAATCTCTCATTTTTCTTATTTCATTATAATAAGAATGAAGTTTCATTTCTTTATCAGAATACTTAATTTTATGTGTTTTTTCTGAAGGAACTTCGTAAATATTTTCAAATGATTCACTAGAGGCTGGTCCTGAAAAAGCTGAAACAATATCCTTTCCAACTGCCATATCATAAATTCCCCATTCTGGTTTAAATAAAATTTCATCCTTATATGTCACGGTACAATTTTTAAAAGAAATTAATAAAATTTTTCCTTGTAAATCTCTAATTCCGGTAATTATTTGTCCACTAACTTTAACTCCACCTTCAAAAAGAAGTTCAGTTTTTAAACCTTCGTAAATACCATAAACTTCCAAATCCTTTGGTGACATATCTTCAATTGCCAAGTTAATTCCTTCCAATTTTCCAATTGGACTTCCAAAGCCATCTTTATGATATTGTACTCCGTGACCAATTAACTCTTTATCTCTTGAAGCCAATGCAGTTTCTCCATTTGTCTGAATGTATATTGGCTTACTTTCGTTATTAATCACATTTGTAAAAACACCTGAAATTTGAAGTCCTGTACTTAATTCTATGGTCCCAATATTTTGAGAAACAATCAACTTTTGAATACCAGACAATCCACCTTTACGCAATGCCATATTATTTGCAAATTTCTCTAATACAAAGCTTAAATGGGCAAAATTAGGCGTTACAAATAATTGCGGTTGCGGTTTTGTAATATCAAAGTTTATTTGCGCTGCTTTTATAGAATATGGAAACTTTTCAACATCTTTTTGCAAACAAGTTTTACTCTCTCCAATGGATGAAAGCAACCCTGCTCCATAAATTTTTGGCTTCTCTAATTCTCCAATTAACCCATATTCAACTGTCCACCAATGTAAGTTTCTAATTTGAGCCATTTCAGACAATTCACCTAAATCATTTTGAAGCTTATTCACATCTTCTGTTGCCTTTTCAATTTCGACTTTAGAAGTATTTGGATCCTCTTTAACAATTGACAAATGCCTAACTGCCTCATACATTTCATAATCTTTATTTGAAGAAATTGCTTTACTTCCAATTTCTCCAAAACGTCTTAAATATTCAGCATATTCTGGATTTGCAATAATAGGTGCGTGACCAGCAGCTTCATGAATTATATCTGGGGCTGGTGTATATTCAATATGTTCTAGGGTTCTAATATCTGATGCTATTACCAACACATTATAAGCTTGAAATTCCATAAAAGCATTAGGCGGAATAAATCCATCAACAGCTACTGCAGCCCAACCAATTTCTTTCAAAATTCGGTTCATTCCTTCCATTTTTGGAATGCTTTCTATCGAAATTCCTGTTTTTTCTATTCCTTCTAGATAATAACTATGCGCTGTATTTTTTAAATAATCTATATTTAATCGCATAACATATCGCCACACAGCCTGATTTTGAGCTGTATATTCCTCATAAGGTTGCTTAACTATAAATTTAAGCAAATGCTTTGGCAACCTTTTAGTTACACTATTTAATTTTATTTTATTTTTAGTATTCACCAATATTAACTTAAAGTGTACCTCTGTTTTCTTGTTCTCTTTCTATGGCTTCAAATAACGCTTTAAAGTTTCCTTTTCCAAAGGATTGTGCTCCTTTTCTCTGAATAATTTCAAAAAACATTGTTGGCCTATCTACCACCGGTTTTGTAAATAATTGCAATAAATAACCTTCATCGTCTCGATCTATTAAGATACCGTGTTTTTTTAAAACTTCAATATCTTCATCAATTTCTCCAACACGTTCTAACAAATCATCATAATAATTCTCTGGAACATATAAAAACTCAACGCCTCTATCTCTCATCGCCGAAACTGTGTTTACAATATCATTTGTTGCAACTGCTATATGCTGAACTCCAGCACCGTTATAAAAATCAATATATTCCTCAATTTGAGATTTCTTTTTACCCTCTGCAGGTTCATTTATAGGAAATTTTATTCTTCCGTTTCCGTTAGACATTACTTTACTCATTAATGCTGTAAAATCTGTTGAAATATCTTTATCATCAAACGAAATTATTTGCGCAAACCCCATCACTTTTGCATAGAATTCACACCATTTATTCATTTCATTCCAACCTACATTACCAACCATATGATCTATAAATTTTAATCCCACTGGTGCTGGATTGTAATGAGATTCCCATTTTTTATAATTTGGTAAAAATACGCCTTTATAGTTTTTTCTCTCAACAAATACGTGCACAGTATCTCCATAGGTGTGTATCCCTGAACGAACCACATATCCATTTTCTCCATCATCTTCAAGTGTTGGCTCCATAAAAGATTTTGCTCCTCTTTTAGTTGTTTCTTCCCAAGACTTAGTAGCATCTTCAACCCAAAGAGCAACAACTTTTACACCGTCACCGTGTTTATTTATATGCTTATTAATTTCACCACCTGCTCCTAATGAAGTTGTTAAAACCAATCGTATTTTATCTTGTTTCAAAACATATGAAACTCTATCCTTCATTCCTGTTTCTAATCCAGCATAAGCCTCAGATTGAAATCCAAAAGCTGTTTTATAATAATTTGCCGATTGCTTTGCATTTCCAACATACAATTCTACGTAATCTGTTCCTAATAAAGGAAGAAAATCTTCTGCATCAGCAAATAATTTCTTAAGTGAATATTCAGTGTTTTGTAAATCTTTTAAATTTTTAATTTCTGCTGACATTTTTATTTTTTTTAGTTTGTTTTCCAAGATTTATAGTAATCTTCAACTTGTAGTTTCAAAGCTTCTTCGGTTATTGATAATGGTCTAAATGGATCAATCATTACGGCCAATTCATGTGTTTCTTTTTTCCCTACACTTCTTTCAATAGCACCTGGATGTGGCCCATGTGGAATTCCTCCTGGATGCAATGTTAATTGACCTTTTTCTATATTATTTCTGCTCATAAAATCACCATCTACGTAATACAATAATTCATCGGAATCTATATTTGAATGATGATATGGAGCAGGAATTGATTTTGGGTGATAATCATACATTCTCGGTACAAAACTACAAACTACAAAACCAGATGATTCCCAAGTTTGATGAATTGGCGGTGGCATATGAATTCTTCCTGTAATTGGTTCAAAATCGTGAATCGAAAATGCAAATGGATAATGATATCCATCCCAACCAACAACATCAAATGGGTGATTTCCATAGCTATATTCCCACATATTTCCATGTTTTTTTACCTTTACTTTAAAATCACCTTTTTCATCAATAGTTTCAAGATTTTCTGGCAATCTAAAATCACGCTCACAAAATGGAGAATGTTCTAATAATTGTCCAAAATTGTTTCTGTATCTTTTAGGTGTAAAAATTGGCTCAAAAGACTCAACATATAAGATTCTATTATCTTCTGAGTCAAAATCTATTTGATAAATAACTCCTTTTGGAATTACTATATAATCTCCATACCTAAAGGAAATTGAACCATAACAAGTTTTTAATTTCCCAGTACCTTTATGAATAAAAAGCATTTCATCAGCGTCTGCATTTTTGTAGAAATACTCATTTGAAAAACCTCTGGGTGCAGCTAAACCAATATGTAAATCGTTATTTACGAACAATGTTTTTCTGCTCTCCAAAAAGTCTTCTTCTGATTGAATTGAAAAGCCTTTAAAGCTCAACGCTTTCATATTTTTTTTTATGCCAATTAGTGGTTCAACAGATCCCAAATCTTTAACTTCCTTTACAACCGTTGGCGGATAGATATGATAAAGAAGTGATGATATTCCTGAAAAACCAGCGGTTCCAAAAAGTTCTTCTTGATACAAACCTCCTTCAGTTTTTTCAAAGGTTGTATGACGCTTTTTAGGAATTTCCCCTAAAGTGTGATAACGTGCCATAATATGATTTTTTTAATTTAGTATTTTTTTTAGCAATTAATTGAATGAAATTAATTTCAACTTATTAAGTGCTAGTATTAAAGCTTTATTAGCTTCTCTAGTTCCTATTGTAATTCTAACTTTCCCGGTTGCACCAAAGTTATCTACTGGTCGAACAGCTATACCTTCTTCGTTTAAAAACTGAACAAACTCATTTGATGGAATTGGCGGAGATATTAAATAAAAATTAGCTTGTGTTGGGTAAAATTGAATTCCTAATTTCTTGAATCCTTCTTCTAAAAAGCTCTTTTCTGAATGAATTATTTCAACTGTTTCCTGTATAAAATCATCATCTTTTAGTGAAGCTATTGCTCCTTCAAGAGACAATTTTGTAATTAAAAAAGGTTTACAAATTTGTCGCAAATAAGCTGCAACTTCTTCATTCATATAAGAATACCCAACTCTTAACGATGCCAACCCATATGTTTTAGAAAAACTATTGATTGCAATCAAATTAGGATATTTTGAAATGTAAGGTAAAGCTGTTGTATAATCATCAGCATGTGCAAAATGCCAATAAACTTCATCAAATACAACAACTACATCTTGTGGTAATTCAATCAACAAATATTCTAATTCTTCTTTTGAGATATATGAACCTGTTGGATTATTAGGACTTGTTAAAAAAATAATTCTTGTTTTATCTGTAACAGATTTTAAAATTCCGTTAACATTTAAACTGTAATTGTTTTGAAATAATGGAATATCCACTACTTGAGCCCCTGACCATCTGGAAAACATTTTGTAAGGCACAAAACAAGGCGTAGAAACAATTACTTCATCTTCTTCTCTAACAAAAGCTCTAATTATTAAATCTATTATTTCTGAACCACTAGCAGCACAAACAAATTGCCCCTTGTTTAACTGATTATTATAATAAACCTCAAGGGCTTCTCTTAAACGAATATCGGTCGTTTCTGGATATAAATGCAAATCCTTCAAATTATTTTGAATAGCTTCAATCGCCATCGGCGAAGTACCTATAGGGTTTTCATTAGAAGAAAGCTTATATACTTTTTGCCCTTCTTTTTTTTGCAAAACTCCTTTCCCTCCTTTATAACTATTTTTAACTGTTAAAAAAGGTTTAAAAAGTGCAGATATACTATATAATTTATTATTCATAGATATAACTAAAATAAAATCAGAATTAAATGATTGTAATCAAACCTAATATCTTTCTCTAATATTTTGTAATTATCATCCATTTTATTTATATAATATAGAATATTATTCTATATTTTAGAGTATTTTTATATTATTATTCTTTTATAAATAATTTTAAAATTTATTAACAGCAATAAAAAAATGAAGGAAAAACTTGATAAAATAGACCTTAAAATATTAGACATTTTACAGAACGATTGTAGAATAACAACTAAAAATTTAGCTGAAAAATTAAATCTATCTACAACGCCAGTATTTGAAAGAATAAAAAAGTTAGAAAAAGAAGGATATATTAATAAGTATGTTGCCTTGTTAAATGAGCGTAAAATAGGCTTAAAACAAACCGTATTTATTGGCGTGAAACTAAAAGGGCATACAAGAAGTTATTTACAAAAATTTTTAACCCAAGTTAATGCTTTTAATGAAGTGATGGAGTGCTACCAAGTATCAGGTAATTTTGATTTTTTATTAAAAATTGTCCTAGAAGATATTGATGCTTATGAAACATTTGTACAAACGAAACTATCCCTAATCTCAGAACTTGGAAATGTACATAGTTATATCGCTATTAAAAAAGGGAAAAATATTACAACTCTAGATTTAAGCTCCTCGTTTAATTCATTATAATATTTTTGGTGTTAATTTAAGAAATTGAACCTTCAGCAAATCCAATAAAATAATTCTTAAATAATTTATAGAAAAATTAGAATAAGGGTTAAGACAATTCCTCCAAGCGTAAAGTACATTCCTTTTTTAAATGTTTTAGTTGTAGGTAAAAACATCCAAAAAGAGGAAATTGCAAAAAACAACAATGACAATCCGAAGAATATATTTAACCAATATAAGGGTTTATCCGTTGTAGCTTTGTGTAAATGTGTCATTTTATCTAACATATAAGGAAGCTCTTTTGTTGCATAATTAGCTAATCCAGTACTATTATTATACGTTCCACTATTAAAATAAAAAATGTCATTCGCTGTCTTTTCAATTTTTATATCTCGTATTTTTAACAATTTTCCAAGTTCAGCAATTTCTAAACCTGGCTGCAATTTTAATTCAATTTGTTTTTCAACCTTAAAAGTATCTGTATTTCGAAAAATAAGAACTGTTCCGCTTAACGCATATACAATCATAATTCCTATTAGAAAAAAACCTAAATAACGGTGAATAATTCGCATATAAAAATTTGATGTTTTTTTACTCTTCATAAATTGGTTTGTAATTATTTATAGTTGTTTTTAGTTATAGATTATATTTTACGGAAAACATAAATAAGCGTGGTTGAATATAATATAATGATGTTGAGTTACTATCTACAATTTCATTATACCTATCGCTATTCATTGAAATATTATCTGTTAAATTATTTCCTGAAATTTTAAATTCCCATTTACTATCTTTTTGCTGATAATATAAATTTGCATTTAAAAATGAGTACTTATTTTTTACAGTATTTTCATCATTTTTATAGTTATAATGACTATAATCTGCCGTTAAAATAAAGTTCTTTAAAAACCCTATTTCAACATTTGCAAATGGTCGGTCAGTTGTACTTCCTGTATTTGAGTAATCGGTAAATGATTTTTGATATCCAATCTCAAAATTAGGAGCGTCCTTAAATTTTGACGCTATACTACCCTGATAGCTATGCGTGAGCGTTTTAGATTCAATTTGGGTATTATTCACAATATTATTAAATATAGAATTTGAAACATTTGCTCTAAAATTTGTTTTTAACTTACTATACGTTTTGCCATATCTAAAATTTGCCGAAAGTGTTTCATCAGCAAAATCAGAATTTATAGGATAGGATATTCTATCAACCCCAATAAGTTCACTGCTATTTTTCACACCGTTTACACTTTTGGAATAATTGACCGATGCATGAATATTGGTAAAAGAAAACATACTAAAACTAAAATAACTTAAAGAATAACTATGACGTAATGAATTTTCTATATTTCTATTTCCGCGTGATAAAGAATTATAATTATCTAAAATATATCCTTCTGCAACTGAATTTATGTCTGAAAATTGAGAAGTTATAGCATAATTAAAGCGTAAACTTTCAGAAGATTTAAATTGCAAATTAGCATAAACATCAGGTAATACTTTTGTTAAATTATCTTTATTTACGGTGTTTAATTGTGTGTCTTTTGTTGTGTATTGGTGTAATTTTATTCCTGGATTGAATGTGAAAATTCCCGAAACCATTTTATAATGCACACCTAAAAAGAAATCTGAGAAATTATAATCCGCGTTATTATTTAAAACAGCATCATTAAAATTTAAGATAGATCCGTTATCAAGTTCCTGTGAAATACCAGATGTAAAAGTTTGTCCGCTTAATGTAGTACCTAAAGAAAAATTAATATTACTTTTTGGGGTTAATAAATAGTAATAATCAAATTTAGCATCGAATTTATTAGTACTTGTTTTTTGGTTTTGAATTATATTGTAAATATTTTCTGAATTTGAAGATGGAATAAGTTTAAACGTTTGTGTAGTTGCAAGAGCATTATATAATGGTTGATCTTTTTGATATAAATGCTGCATTTCAGCAGAAAAAATATTTTTATCATCAATAGTATAATACAAATTAAAATTCTGGTTTAACGAAACAGGTTTTTCTTCCTTATACGTATCTATGGCCCCTCTATTTGTTGAAGTTACATCGTTAAATTCAGTTTGTTCAGAAATTTTTCCAAAAATGTCATAATCTATATGAACATTGGTATTTGGTTTATAAGTAGTGCTAAATTTTAACAAACCTAATTTGCTACCTTGTATTGCCGAATTTTCGCTAATTTCAGTAAGACCTGTTTTATTATAAACTGTATTAGATTCATTAAACATATTTGTTTCTGAATCATTAGCAATAACAAAACCATTAAAATTAAGATTTTTTTTCGGTGATAAACCAAAATTTAATGCTCCAAATTTCGATATAATTTCTTGGGCTCTGTTATTTTGAACAGTCATAAAACCTAATCCTCCGGACTCTATATTAAAACTTGTACCACTTCCTTGCATTCCTCCACGTAGCCCCCCGGTAAACCTAAAATAATCTCGCATTGTAAAAGGAGTTTCACCAATATTATTAAAATCGGCTAAAATATTTACACTTTTATTAGGGCTATAATAAAACAATTTTGGTTTTGCCAGATATTTTTCAGAATTACCTACCCCGGCATTAACTTCACCAAACCAAAATTTATCTTTTCCTTTTTTTAGTTTAATATTTAATGCAATATTATCCTCATTATTGGTAACACCCCGCATTCCAGAAACTTCATTATAATTTTTTAGAACTTGTACCTTATCAATAGCACTTGCCGGAATATTTTGAGTTGCTAATTTAGAATCACCATCAAAAAACTCTTTTCCCTCTACCAATATTTTCTGAACTTTTTTACCTTCAACCTCAACTTCACCATTATCATCAATATCAATTCCCGGAAGTTTTTTAAGTACATCTTCCAATTTTTTTTCTTTACCTGAAGTAAATGAATCTGAATTATAAACTATAGTATCTCCAACAATTTTAACTGGCATTTCATAAGTGATTTCAACAGTACTCAATTCTTCATTAGACTCCTTTAAAACAATATCTTTTGAAAAACTTTCTGTAATATTATCTGTAGTTACTTCAACATCAATTGTGTCAAAACCTAAATAACTCACCTTAAGCGTATAAGATTCATTCTCCTCTAAACTTAACTTATAATTCCCTTTAGAATCCGTTATAGAATAGGATTGCAAGAATTTAGTCCCCTTTTTAAAAGCGATAACATTCGCCATTTCTAATGGTTCGTTTGCATCATTTTTTATAACTCCTTCTAATTTTATGTTTTGTGAAAAAGCAACTATTGAAATAAGAAAAAACAGTAATAATAATGAGGTTTTTTTCATTTAATTTTTTCGATTTTTTATAAAATATTATTAAAATTGAATGGTTGTGAAACGAAGTGTCTCTCTAAATTAAAATAGCTATGTTTTTTTATTGAACTCCTTTTAACGATGTTGACACTTCTCACTTTTGACTTTTAACTATCCGCCAATTCTAATTCTATGTCCTTCATTCCCTCCTTTTTGGCGCTCATTTCTCATACGATCTCTCATTTCTTTCATTTTTTCTGCTATAATTTCATCATACTCTTTTTGGCTTACTTCTTTTCCTTTTGAAGGTTCTGTAATTTCAATTTTATCTTTTGGATTCATAACTATTTTAGTACACAAAATATTTGTATTTCCATAAGCTACTTCTAAAATTAGACCCGGCAAACCCCAATAATCTCCAGGACCATGACTAACAGGAACATCTAAAGCATACCAAGCTGTAACAATTATTTGCTCCATTTCTGGTTCTTTTTCTTCTTCCTCCTCATCTGGACCTCTCCTTCCAAATCTAAAATTAGTTTCTCTTTTAGGTAACTCTATAACAGTTGTAGCTTTAAAACATAAATTTTGACCAATCATTTTAGTTTCTTGCTCCATTTTCCAATCATATGCAACCAGATTATCCTTTATTAAAAAGTTTTTCCCACTAAATTCATTCTCTTTTAAAGAATTTTTGGTTTGCGTGTTTTTATAATAATCACCAGATGCACCACCACCCATCATCATAAAACGCATACCTCCTCTGCTATCAGCAGATTGATCTAACTTCTCTTCTTCTTTATAAATAGATGCAGTTTTATTAAATGATAACGTATACGTTTTTTCTAACTGACTTTTCATTCGTTCTTTTATCATCTCAATTCTGTCAGCAGGAATTCCACTAGCAGCAAAATCCATATCTAAAGTTGTTTTTGTTTGGTAAATTGCTTTCCCTTGAAAATCTTGAGCAAATGCAACAGAACTAACCAATAAGATTAAAAATGTAATTGTTTTGAATATTAAATTAGTCATTCTTCTATATTTTTTAAATTAATCAATACAAATATATCCGCTTCACTAAAAAATTAAAGTTAATTAGTGTTAACTACTGTTAACCTATTCGGAATTATGGTTTTATGTACTTAACTTTGATTTTATGGATAAACAAAATTACAAATGGGTAGTTTATTTTATTGGTATAACTGTACTTTTAACTATTGCCGCTCAGGTATATTGGAATTATAGAGAGTATCAAATAAATAAGGGAAATCTTATTAGCAAAGTCCAATTAAGCTTGGATAATGCTGTAGAAGCATACTTTGTAAATTTAACCAAATCAGGTATTATAACTTTTACATCAGTAGATTCTATTGGCGAAAATAAAAAAACAGATACTATAATTGTAAAAACAAATTCCAGAAGAGGGTTACGGAAAAAACTTGATAGTACATTACAAAATATAGCCATTTTAGAAAATGACAAACCTCTTTTTATAAAAACTGAAAGAGACAATCAGTACCCTTTTTTTACTAGAGATAAAATGATTCCAAAAAACATTGATAGTTTAATGTCAAAAGTTTTTATTTCGATTTCTAGAGACACTTTAGATTTGAATAATTTAGATAATTATTTAAATGATGAATTTAATAGAAATAAAATTGATGTCTCTTATGGTTTAAAATATAGTTATAGCGTAAGAGCCAAAAATGATGAATACATAGATAATTCTATTGAATATAAGTTAGAATATTTTCCTAAAAATCATTTAACAACAATATCAAAATCAACGTTTTTACCTCACAGAAGTAAGTTAGAATTATTTTTCACAAATGAAACCAAATTA
>UPTN01000504.1_pt1 | contig 20241 bp, 15 predicted proteins | sample 2160111 | NCBI WGS metagenome assembly UPTN01 (sample SAMN06265058, study PRJEB28932) | marine metagenome | isolation source: Columbia River Estuary | place: USA:Columbia River Estuary, USA | collected 2014-05-05
TATCTGGAGATAGATTTGAAATTTTTTCTAATACCAGTTAAAATTCCCATTTTATTTAGCTTCTAATTTATTTAAACGAGCTTCCAATAAAGCAATGACCATATCAGATTTTTCAATTTTTTCATTTAATGCTTTTATTTCATCTAAATGAGCCACATTTATTTTTTTATAGAACTTAATAACGCGTTCTTCAATTTTTTCATTTAATTCTTCTTTAAATTCATGAATTTTTAGAATTAACTTATCAACAAATTCCAATTCATTGCCATTTTCATCCAATTGAGATTCTGAAATTATTTTATTTATTTCATCTTTTCCTTTTTCAGAAAGTGTCATGATTTTTTCTAAAAGTTCAGTGTCTCTGGCTAAAATGAATAGGCTGGAACTTAAAGTAAGCAGTTCTAAGATTGTTTTGGTTTTCATAACTGATAAATTTTAGATACCGTTATTAAATTTATTACAAAAGAATGTGTTGTAAAATGATTTTCATCATTTTGAGGGTTAAATTGTTATCTTAAATTTAATAAGAAGTAATAACGCTAAAAAATAAAGTCATGAAATCAAATCCAATTACAACAATTATGACAAAAAATATTGTAAGTGTTTCATCTGAGCAAAGTATTTTAGATGTGAAACATATTTATGAAAAAAAAGATTTCCATCATCATATTCCTGTAGTTGAAAACGGGAAGTTGGTGGGAATGGTAAGTTTAATAGACTTTATGTACAACATCGCCGGTGCAGGAATTGATGATGACAATAAGATTTATAGTGAGCTGAAAGTCAAAGATATAATGACTAAAAAACCTTACTACTTAAATACCAATGCTACTATTGAAGATGTCGCTAAGGTATTGGCGAAAGGGCGTTATCATGCTGTTCCAATTGTGGAAGAAGGAAATATAAAAGGTATTGTTTCAACTGCTGATATCATTCAATTTTTTTTGAAAAATGGTTTATAAAAAGTTAATTGATGAATTTTTAACCTAATTTCACAAAGGCTTATTGTTAAAGAATGTTACTTTTATTTAAAAAAAATCCTGTAAATAATTAATTTACAGGATTTTAAATTTCAAAAACAGATATTTATTATTCTGAAATATTTTCCAATTCGAACATAAATGCATAATACAAAGCAGTACGCTTATATCTTTCAAAACGTCCAGAAGCACCACCATGGCCTGTTTCCATATTACAATCCATAATTAATAAATTATTGTCCGTTTTTGTAGCTCTCAATTTTGCAATCCATTTTGCCGGTTCCCAGTATTGCACCTGACTATCCCAGTAACCAGTTGTAATTAACATATTTGGGTAATCTTTTGCTTCCACATTGTCATATGGAGAATAGGACTTTATATAATCGTAATAAATTTTATCTTTTGGGTTTCCCCATTCATCAAATTCAAAAGTAGTTAAAGGAATTGTTTCATCTAACATTGTAGAAATAACATCAACAAAAGGCACAGCAGCAATTACACCATTCCATAAATCGGGTTTCATATTCACAATAGCACCCATTAACAAGCCACCAGCACTTCCTCCTAGCGCATATAAATGTTGACTACTCGTATATCCTTCTTCAACTAAAAACGTTCCAGCGTCAATAAAATCGGTAAACGTATTTTTCTTTTTTAGTAATTTTCCGTTTTCATACCAATCTCTTCCCATTTCCTGACCACCGCGAATATGAGCAATAGCATAAACAAATCCTCTGTTTAATAAACTCAATCTACTTGCATCAAAAGTTGGATCAATACTGTTTCCATAAGAGCCATAAGCATATAGTAATAAAGGTGTTTTCTCATTTTTTTCAATACCTTTTTTATAAACCAAAGAAATTGGGATTTTTGTACCATCTTTAGCTGTTGCATACAAACGTTCGGATGTGTAATTTTGAGGCGAAAAATTGGCATCTAAAACTTCCTGTTGTTTTAATAAAACCTGTGCTTTTGTTTTCATATCATACTCAAAAGTGCTTATTGGCGTTGTTAATGAGGTATAATTATAACGCAAAATAGTTGTATTAAAATCTAAATTAGAAGTAGTTTCTGCGAAATACGCTGGGTCATTAAACTGAATATAATGATCGCTTCCACTCCATTCCATCACCCTAATTGCCGATAAACCATTTAGCCTTTCACTAATTACTAAAAAGTTTTCAAAAAGGTCAGTACCTTCTAACAAAACATCAGTTCTATGTGGAATTACATCAATCCAATTTTCTTTTGAAGTTGCTGCAATAGGTGTTTTCACCAATTTAAAATTCTTGGCATCTAAATTTGTGCGTATGTAAAAGGAATCTCCAAAATGATCAGGTTGGTATTCTAAATTTTGCTCTCTTGGTTGAATTATTTTCCATTCACCATTTGGTTTGTTTGCATCCAAAAATCGATATTCTGTTGAAAGTGTTTGTGAACTTCCAATCATTAAATATGCATCAGATTTTGATTTAAAAATGAAACAATTAAAAGTAACATCTTTTTCTTCAAAAACTAAAATATCATCCGCCTGACTTGTTCCTAAAATATGCTTATAAATTTTATTTTGGCGAAGTGTTTCAGGATCCTTTGTTGCATAAAAAACGGTTGAATTGTCATTAGCCCAAGTAGCACTACCATTGGTGTTACTTAATTCATCAGCCAATAATTCTCCAGTTTCTAAATTTTTAAAATAAATGACATACTGACGTCTAGAAATAGTATCAATTCCATAAGCCATTATTTTATTATCAGGGCTTACAGATTGATTTCCAAATCCGTAGTATGCATAATCTTTGGCCATTTCTGGTCCATTTAACATGATTTCTTCTTCGCCTCCATCAATTTTTTTTCTGCAATAAAGTGCATAATTCCCATTTGCTTCAAAACGCGTATAATAAGAATAACCGTTTTTATTAACGGGAACTGATTGGTCGTCCTTTTTTATTCTGCCTACAATTTCTTCATATAATTTTGTTTGAAGCTTTTCTGTATGGCTCATCACATTTTTTAAATAGGCATTCTCAGCATTTAAATAATCCAAAACATCTTTGGTTTGTTCATCAGCTATTTCAGCGTTTTTTTGAGCGTCACTCAAACGCATCCAAAAATAATTATCAATTCTTGTATCCTCATGAATTGTTAATTGTTTGGGAATCTGTTTGGCAATAGGTGCTTCAACTAATAGATGCGCTGGCTTTTCTTTAGTTTCACAAGAAGTAAAAATGAATAATAAAGAAATAAAAAAATAAAAAGTGCTTTTCATATGATGCTGTTTTTATATAAATTAATAATTACAAATTAATTTGTTTAACTGTTTTATATTGAATTAATTGTTATTTTTAAGAATAGCTAAGTTAGCCAATATATTTAAATTGTCTTCAAAATTTATTTTTGATTAATGATGTATTTTAAATGAATTAAAAAAAATATTTCATGAAAAGTCCTTTGAACTTTTTATAAGTTTTTAACTTAATTTTTGCGTATTAATTACTATAATTGCATATGTTAAAAAAAATATTATTTATTGCTTTCTTAAGCATTTATTTGAAAGGGTTTTGTCAAGAACCAAAGGTTACAGACACGCTTAAAAGCACTTTTGTAGCTCCTGTTTTGTTAAAGGGACAAGTTATAGACAATTTAAATAAAACCCCTTTAAAAGGGGCGCATTTATTTAATTTAAACTCTGTAATAGGCAGTGTTGCTGATGACGAAGGAAATTTTTATATTTCAACGATAGCAAATGATACTTTATACATTTCGTATGTAGGATACCAGTCTATCAAATTAAGAATTACGAACGATTTATTAAAGGGAAATGAGCTGGTAATTGAATTGCACGAAAAAACAGAACAATTTAATGAAGTTGTTGTGAAATCTCATAAACTAATTGGTGTTTTAGAAATTGACGCCAAAAATGTTCCCGTTGATAAATATTCTCGAATTCATATCAATGGCGTTTCACAAACTTATGAAGCCGGTTCTGTACTCCGTAAAAGTTACAATTCATCGGTTGATGCAATGTTCCAACCCATTAATTTAATGTACGATAAATTTGGAAAAGACCCAAAACAGTTAAAAAAGATCAAGAAATTACGTGATGATGACGAATTGCGTGAAATGCTTGAAGCTAAATTTAACAGGGAATTGATGATGGAGTATTTAGATATTGATGCTCAAGAGTTGAATGATTTATTAAATGAATGTAACTATTCTGATTATTTTATTAGACAAGCTAGTGATTTGCAGCTAATTGAAGCTGTTTTGCTTTGCTATGAAAATTACAAAGCCATTAAAAAAGGTAGCACCATAAAAGACAATAACGAAAGTAATAACAAAAAGCAATAAAAAAAGGCTGTTCATATTTTGAACAGCCTTTTTTTCTATATTAATATTAATCTACCAATAGCTTTTCACTAAAATAGGCACTTTCATTCGTAATCATTCCATCATCATTAAAATCATGAATGTACATAATTGGAATGATTATTTCTTTTTTATCTGATTTCCGAGTCAATCTAACATTCCACCAAGATTGAACAACCTTTGCATTTCTTAATTCATAATTAAGATAATCTGGATACCCTCTAACGTCAATACTTGTGATTTCAAATTTTTCAAAAAACTTTTTATCCCCAGCTTTTGCCTCTTCTAAATTTTGAGATTCTCCAATAGGCATGTTAATATTGCTAAATCTGGCTTTTTCATCATAAAAACTATAAGCAGTTTCCATGTCTTTGTTTTCAAATGCATGAATCAATCTACGAACTTTGTTAATATATTCATGATGGTTATAAATTGTTCCATTTTTTCTATCATCAAAACTTTGCCCAATTTCATCATAAACAGATTCATCTAAGTAATTAATCATTGTTATAATTTTATTGTTTTTATTCACAATAAATAATCTGTGAAATGGCATATCTAATTTAACACCTGTTTCATTATGAACACCTTTTACCTGCTCCCAAGTTTGCACCCAAACCACATCATCATTAGTACCATCGCTATATTCTAAGGCATCTGGATATGCCCCTTTTGATCTCTCGATACTTAAATAACTCATATTGTCTTTCCAAAATTTAACTTGATTTAAAAAATTATCTTTGGTTCCAGCTTTGGCTTCTTTATTGGTCTCCGACCCATTGTACGATTTAAAATCATCAGCCAAAAAACCAGCCACTTTTGCCTCATCACCCTCAACAAAAGCTTTTAGCATAGCTTCTACAACATCAATTGCAGGATGCTCTTTGTAAATTGTTCCATTTTTTTTCTTTTGTGAATAGGCAAAAACTGTTAAAAACATCATTGCAATTAGTACTATTTTTCTCATTTTGAATTAATTTTAGTTAGTAATATTTTAGGAATTATTTTAAATTTTTAAGGAAGTAATACTCATTCATAATGAATCCTCAAATCTGAAAATTTGATGAATTCAAGAACTGTTTTCAAATACATTTTTTTGACTTTTAACAATAGAAGCACTCAAATTTTTAAGTTTTTATAAAAGTATTTAAAAAGAAATCTTATATAAACTACATAAACATGTAGTTTATAAATCACTATTTTAGGGCAAGACAACTCATTGTATGCAAAAAAGCCACAGCATATGTGCTCTGGCTTTTTTTATAGAAAAAAATGTTATTTATTTTTGATTCTTATATTTAGTTATTTCCTAAAATTAATGGTAACCCATCTTTAGAACTTCCAACAATTACAACTTTACTATTTGGAGATTTTGCTAACTCTAAAGTAGCTTCAATACCTTTGTCTTGAAGAATTTTATCCGTTAATGATGCACTTAAAATTTTATTAGCATCAGCTTTACCTTTAGCCTCAATAATTTGTTTTTGTGCTTCTTTTGAAGCCGTAACCAATCTAAATTCGTATTCTAAAGATTCCTGTTCTTGTTTTAATTTGCGCTCAATAGCATCTTTAATCGTTGCAGGTAATGTAACATCACGTACTAAAACTTCATTTAATTCAATATATTGACCATCTAATATCTTTTTAGCTTCATCAAATATTTCATTTTGAATCACATCTCTTTTACTCGCATACAATTGTTCAGGAGTATAACGTCCAACTACAGAACGAGCTGCAGAACGAAGCGTTGGTTTAATAACTCTTTCTAAATAATCTTCTCCTTTTTCTTGATGTAATCTACCCAAATCTTCTGGTCTTGGCATATACCACGATGATGTTTCTAAAATAATATCCAACCCGTTTGAAGAAAGTACTTTCATTTTTTCAAATAATTCTTGCTGACGCACTTCATATACAATGACTGTATTCCAAGGCGCTACAATATGAAAACCCTCTCCTAAAGGCGGTTGATCTATAACGACACCTCCATCAAAACGTTTCCATAAAACACCAGCTTCACCTGCGTCAATATTGACTGTTGATTTTGATAAAAATATGATTGCTATTATTCCAGCTAAAATTAGTGGAACTATTGTTTTTGGAAATTGTAATTGACTGTTATTACTCATTTTTTTTAATTTTTAAATTTCATCAAAAATACGAAACAGAATTCATTTAATTCAGTTTTGAATAATTATTCGTAGAAAACAATCATTCAACTGGTAAAAAGGCTCCGTTTATTAATATTTGCCTATTTTTTAGTAGTCCTTTGGTATCAATTATTTCAACCCATTCTTCATTTTTTGAACCAATTGCAACTTGTACTTTTTCAAATAGATATTCATTATTTAATTGTTCTTTTAATACCAATATGTAATAATTGTCATCAGCCTCTAACACAGCATTAACAGGAAGTGCCATTTTTTGAATTGTTTTAGTAAAAATTTCAGCTTCAACAAACATTCCTACTAAAAAAGACTCATGCTCATTATCTATATGTCCATGTACTTTTACAGTTCTGTTAACTTCATCAATAGATTTTCCAATTAAATGAACTTCACCATCATATAATTTTGAGGAGCTTTCAGGTAGTTTAAATTTAATTTTTTGTCCTTCTTTTACTTTTAAAACATCCTTTTCAAAAATAACCAATTCCAAATGTTTATGTTCATCATTTATAATTTCAATTAAAACTTCCGAAGCGTTCATAAATTTACCAATACTCGTATCAACATTGGCAATACTTCCACTTATTGGTGAATAAATTGCCATTACCGAAGTAAATTTACCTTCCTTAACTTTTGAAAGGTTTAAATTCATTAACGCTAATTTTTGCCCTAATCCATTATGCTTGGCCAATGTAGTTTTATAATCGCTTTCAGCCTTTAAATAATTTTTTTGTGAAGTAATTTTTTCATCGAACAACGTTTTCTGACGATCAAATTCAGTTTTTAAAAAGTTTAGTTGTTGAAAACTTTCTAAATAATTTTGTTGAATTTCAATAAAATCAGGATTTTCAATGGTTAATAACAACTGTCCTTTTTTTACTTCATCACCAATTAATAATGGAGCTGTTTTAATGTACCCCGCCATAATTGTACTTACGCTAGCTCTGTTTGCTGGCGGAACATCAATAAAACCATTGGTTTTTATACCCTCATTAAATGTTTGTTCAGTAACCGCCCCCAACGCCATTTTCGCATCTAAAAACTGTGCTTTTGTAATAGTAATTGTTTCTGGTGAATTTTGTGTTTCATCAATATTAACCGCTTGTTTTGATTTATTACACGATGCTAAAAATGCTATGATAGCAATAAAATATATGTGGTATTTTAAATAATTTTTCATTTCTTAGATGTTTAAATAGTTAATTTCTAAAGCTATTTGGTTGTATGCATTTAAACTTGACAAATAATTTATATTTATTTGATTGGCGTTTTCTATACTTAAAATGTATTGAAAAAAGTCTATCTCACCATTTTTAAAACTGGTGGTTGCTGTTTTCAAAATTTCTTCTGCTAATTTTTTTCCACTATCATTATAATATGTTAGTTCAGATGCACTTTGTTCCAATTGTTGCAACAAATTTGTATAAATAGATTTTAATTTTAAATTGGTTTCAAATGCCAGTTCACTTGCCATATCTTTTGAAATTTTTGCTGCTGAAATTTTTGCTGAATTTCCAAAGAAAAATAAAGGAACTGAAATACCCGCATGAAAACTATTTACCGAATTGTTTAGTGTTACATCTTTACTATTGAAGTAATTAAAATTTAAATCGGGTAGTAATTGCTGACTTTCAATAGCTTTTTCGGCATTCATTCTTTTACTGTTTTCAGCATAATATTCATTTATCAAATGTTTGCTAAGCTCAATTTCTTTAACCGCTATCTTTTTTAATTTTGTTTCAGAAATTTTAAAATTATCTTCTTCCGTTTGAATTAAAAAATTGATTTCATTATAAGCTATATTAATCTCGTTTTTAAGCTTATTCGTTAGTGTTGAATACTCTTTATATTTAGATTGAGCAGTAATCATTTCTAAATAATTGGCATCTCCTAATTCAAATTTTCGTTTGGCAGCTTTTGAAAAATTTTCAAACAAACTATCAATATAGATAAGGTAATTGAGTTTTTCATTTAAATAAACAATGGTATAATATGACTTCGAAATATTTTTTATCAAATTATTCTTTGAAATTTCATATTCCAAAGCAACCATATTGGTTTTAATCGTGTTAGTTTTTTTTCGTGCAAAATAAATTGATGGGAATTCAATAGATTGTGAAACTCCAAACGTTTCAAATGGTTTTCCATCAATACCCAAATTTGTTTTATCATTCGTATAATATACATTGGTTTTATCAATATTAAAAGCGCTATTTTCGAGTTTACTGCTTTTATCAATTTCTAATTTACTGATATTTAATTGTTTATTGTTTTTTAAAGCAATTTCAATTGCTTCCTCCAATGTTAATTGTTTTTCTTGTGAAAAACTTAAAACTGGAATTATCAAAAACAATAACATTAGGGTGCTTTTTAATTTTATTTTAGGTTTCATTTTAAATTTTTTAGTGTCAAAAATTGAATATAAAACTGGTAAAACGACCAATGTTAAAATAGTTGCTGTAATTAAACCTCCTATAACTACGGTTGCCAATGGTCGTTGCACTTCAGCACCCGCATTGGTTGAAATCGCCATAGGTAAAAATCCGAGCGCTGCCGCTGCTGCTGTTAAAACCACTGGTCTAAGCCTTTCTTTTGTGCCTCTTAATATGCGTTCATTAACATTGTCAATTCCTTGTTCTTTCAATTCTTTTAAATGTTCAATCAAAACAATACCATTTAATACCGCAATACCAAACAAAGCAATAAACCCTACACCTGCTGAAATGCTAAAAGGCAAATCTCGTAACCATAGAAACAGCACTCCACCTACTGCTGATAAAGGAATTGCTGAAAAAACCATCAATGCTTCTTTTATTGATTTAAATGCAAAATGCAACATGATAAAAATTAACAACAATGCAATAGGAACCGCAACTTTTAAACGAGCTTTCGCGCTATTTAAATTTTGAAACTGTCCGCCATAAGAAACGGTATAACCAACGGGTAATTTAACCTCCGTTTCAACAATTTTTTGAATGTCTTTTACAACAGACTCCATATCTCGATTTCGAACATTTACACCGATAACAATACGCCTTTTGGTATCATCTCTCGAAATTTTGGCAGGCCCTTTTGTATAATTCACAGATGCAACTTCGTGCAATGGAATTTTAGTTCCTAAAGGCGTATCTACATATAAATTTTTAAGATTGTCTATATTTTTACGATACTCTTTATCTAACCGAATCACCAAATCGAACCTGCGTTCACCCTCAAAAACATTTCCTAAAGTAGTTCCGGCAAAAGCCATGGAAACAATTTGATTTAAATCTTCAATGTTTAAGCCATATCTAGCTACTTTTTCTCTGTTATAGCTAACAGTCATTTGTGGTAAACCATCAATTTTTTCAACAATGATATCAGAAGCTCCTTCCACATTTGCAATTTTGCTTTTAATTTCTGCAGCTTTATTTGCTAGAATATTTAAATCTTCACCAAATATCTTTACAGCTACATCGGCTCTAACACCTGTAATTAATTCATTAAAACGCATTTCAATAGGTTGTGTAAACTCAAAATCAACTCCTGGAATAATCGAGAGTTTTTCTTTGAATTTATCAGCAAGCTCATCTTTTGAATTGGCAGAAACCCATTCACCTTTTGGCTTTAATTTTATAATAACATCACTTTCTTCCATAGACATAGGATCGGTAGGAACTTCGGCTGCACCAATTCGTGAAACCACTTGATCTACTTCTGGAAAGTTTTCTAACAATATTTTTTCAATTTTTGTGGTAATTTCAGTGGTTTTTGTTAAAGTTGTTCCTGTTTTTAAAACAGGTTGAATCACAAAATCGCCTTCATCTAAAGTTGGAATAAACTCACCTCCCATGCTGTTAAATAGTACTCCTGTTCCGACTAATAAAGCAACTGATAATGCCAAAACTTGCTTTTTATGAACCAGTGCCCATTTTATAACTGGCTCATACATTTTATAAAAGAAAGCCATTATTTTAGTTGAAATATTGTCTTTTGAAATTTTTTCTGGTTTTAAAAAGATTGAAGAAATAACAGGAACATATGTAAAACATAAAAACATAGCGCCAATCAAAGCAAAACTAAAAGCCATAGCCATTGGTTTAAACATTTTACCTTCAACACCACTTAATGAAAGAATTGGAATAAAAACAATTAAAATAATAAGCTGACCAAATACAGCAGAAGTCATCATTTTTGAGCTGCTTTTGTATGTAATTTCATCTATACTGTCCTGACGATCGCTTTTTGAAAGCAACATTAATTCTGCTCTATTGCTTGTGATTTTATACGCTATGTATTCCACTATAATTACGGCTCCGTCAATGATAATTCCGAAGTCAATAGCGCCTAAACTCATTAGATTTGCATCCACACCAAAAATGTACATCATTGACAATGTGAATAATAGCGATAATGGAATTACCGATGCTACAACTAACCCAGAACGAAAACTTCCAAGTAGTAGAATAACCACAAAAATTACGATAATAACACCTAAAATTAAATTTTCGGCAATGGTAAAAGTTGTTTTACCAATTAATTCACTTCGTTCTAAAAAGCCATTGATATAAACACCTTCAGGCAATGTTTTTTGAATTTCAGCAACCCTCTCTTTAACAGCTTCAATTACTTTGTTTGAATCAGCATCTTTCAACATCATTACTTGTCCCAATACTTTTTCACCTTCACCATTTCCAGTAATAGCACCAAATCTGTTTGCAAACCCAAATTGAACATCCGCAATATGTTTTATTAAAACGGGAACTCCTTCAACGTTTTTTACAACAATATTTTCAATATCATCCAATGATTTTATCATTCCTTCGCCTCGAACAAAATAACTTTCATTAGATTTTTCAATGTAGCCACCACCCGCAACACTATTGTTCTTTTCAATAGCATCCATAATTTCAGTATGGGTTATATGCATAGATTTTAACTTCTCGGGATTGATAGCAACTTCATATTGCTTTAAATATCCTCCCCAAGTATTTACCTCTACAACACCTGGAATACCCGCTAATTGACGTTTTACAACCCAATCTTGAATAGAGCGTAACTCCATTGCGGAGTACTTATCCTTAAATCCAGGTTTCGTATCTAAAGTGTACTGGTAAATTTCCCCCAAACCTGTAGTGATGGGACCCATTTCAGGAGTTCCAAATCCTTTTGGAATTTTTTCGGCTGCAGATTTTATTTTTTCGGCAATTAGCTGTCTTGGCAAATAAGTACCTATTTTATCTTCAAAAACTATTGTAACAACTGATAACCCAAATTTAGAAATAGATCTAATTTCTACAACTCCTGGCAAATTAGCCATTTCTAATTCTATAGGATACGTTATAAATTGCTCTACATCTTGGGTAGATAAATTTTGTGAAGTTGTGATTACTTGCACCTGATTATTTGTTATATCAGGCACTGCACCTATAGGTATTTGCGTTAAAGAGTAAATTCCAAACCCAAATATAGTGGCTGTCATTAGCAATACAATAAGTTTATTGCTAATACTTAATTTAATGATTTTTTGTAACATAATTTAATTAATTAGTAATATATAATAGTATTGAAAATCATACGAATGATTCTCAAATTTAATATTATTAAAGTTGAACTATGTTACTTTTGTGGTGGTTGAAAAAAGTTATTGATATATAAATTTGAAGTAGGTTCTTTATAATTGAAATTGTTAAGTTTAAACCTATTTTCGGGTGAAGAAATATTCAAATTATGACTATACAAAACAAAAACAAACTGAAAATTTGAATCAATATGTTGATGTTTAAAAGGTAATTCTTTATGTTCTTTATGCTTATTTTGATGTAAATCTATTTTATTACCATAATGTAAGTCAATAAAATCTGCAAAATCATCACCTTCATCAATATGATTATTTATGTGCGTAAAAAAGGTAGAAAATTTGGTAATATCAATGATATCAAAGCTAGCACTTTGCGCTAAAATAGTAAATGATAATATGAATGCTGTTAATTTAAACACTTAAACTAAGTTATGTTTTTTATGAACCAATAAATATCGCAATTTATATTTTTAATTAATAAAATTAAATGATTCTAATTTTTGATAGTACTATTGGAAATTTCTATAATAAGAAGTAACCGTTGTGAAAAAAACTTAAATTTTACCGAAGTATTTACGTGTAAACCATTCAATAGAAAGTAAAAATATAATAAAACCCAACAACCATTTCCAATCGATTAAAGGTGTTTTTAAAATGGAAGCCTTTTGTATACTTTTAAAACGCTCATCCATTTTTAAATCTTGTAACATATTAATTTCCTGATTGTTATAATAAACACCTCCATTTGTATTAGATGCTAAAATTTTTAAAGCACTATCATCTGATTGCGTAAATTGCTGTTCAATTTCAAAAGGTAAAACTTTAAAACTTCCTGAAATACTTTCTTTCTGGTTTTCTACTTCAACTAAATAAGAATATTCAAATGCTGGAACATTTGACAACTCAGCTACAAATCGATTTTTTACAAGTGCAAATGGAATTTTATTTAAATAATTGGTTTCTTTATGACTAACTGTTAACCAAAGCTTAACTCTTTTGTCTAAGTTCAAATTATCATCAAAATAATTTGCTGAAACTTGTATAGTTTCATTAGAAAAGTAAATTGGCTTTATGGAAATATTTAATTTTTTACTCTTAAAATCTGAAGCTAAATATTGTATTAAGTTAGCTATAAAGCCGTCAAATAATTCAAATGTTTTATTTTCATTAAAACTAGACATTCTCCAACGCCAAATATTTTCACCAAACAAGACCCCTCCTTTTTGATTGTTATGATCAAAAGTTGCCAGTAAAGGCTCTTCGGTTGCTATATTTCCTATTTTTTGATATAACAATGTTTTAAACGGAATTGAAAATTTTACCGATCCAAATGCATCTTCCAAAGGTGCGAAATTTGAAAAACCAATATCATTACTCATAAAACTGCCATAGTCCAAATTGAAAACAGGATTGTAATTTTCAGTCACAGATAGCGCCTTTTTTTTAAAAATATGTTGAGTAGTATTTAGAAAATTCCAATCTGTATTTGATCCAGAAATGATAAAATAATGGATTTTTTTTGTCAGAATTTCCTCAATTATTTTTTTAAACTTTTTGTTTGGTTGATACAATATAACCAATTGATAACTAGATGCGTTTATTTTGTTATTGTCTATTTTTAAAATTGAAACCGAATGTTGTCTATTTCGCTCAATGGATTTTTTAAGCATTCCAAGATCAGGATGTGTAATATCCGTTAAAATCAGTATTTCAGATTTTTCTTCAACAACGTTTATGCTGAAATCTTTGGCGTTATTTATTACATTTTGTTCATTTTCTAAATTTTCAATTTTAACGGTATAATATTGATTCCCTTTACTTTCTGCCTTTAGAAAAAAGGATTCGATTTTAACATTGTCTGTTTTTGAAAAATTTAATTGTTTTGAGAACAGCCTTTTCCCATTGTAATAAATACTCAAATTTTTAGTAATAGATTCATTCCCAACATAATTCACGAAAACTTCAACAGGAAATTCATTGTTGATAAAAGTGTTTTCATTTACGTTTAATTGATTGATAAAAATATCTTCAACTTTAGTTGTATCTCCAGCTACAAATGAAAAAACAGGACTTTTATAAAAAGAAAATTCAACAGTATTTCCTATGGTTTGGTTTCCATCTGTTATCAATACAACAGGATTTATGCCTTTATTATAAAGCTTCGTAAATTCATGTAAAGGCGCGTATAAATTAGTCTGATTTTCATTAAATCTCAAAGAATCCAGGTTTTTAAATTCATTTCCAAAACTGTAATATTCAATAGAGAATTTATCATTTAAGTCATGATCTGCTTTTACCAATTCAAGCAAACTTATAACATTGGTATCCTGAGACTTGTATTTTATAGATGAAGAATTATCAAGTGCAATTACTAAATTGGGTTTGATAATTTGAAATATTTCTTTTTTGATTGAAGGGTTTATCAACAATAAAAAAATTGAAAACAAACTTAAGAATCGTAAAAAAGAAAGCCAATAATTCAATTGGCTTTTCTCTTTGTTTTTATAAATGTATTGAAAAATAGCTAAAAATAACGCTACAAAAACAGCTAAAATTATAAGAAGTAAGTGAGCTGTTTCCATTTTTTATATTCAAACTATATTTAAAAATAATGATAAAAGACTTTCAACTTTTAAACCTTTTAACTAAAATTAAGTTAACATTCCCCCATCAACACTCAATGTTTGCCCTGTAATGTACGAACTCATATCTGATGCTAAAAACACACATGCATTTGCAACATCTTCAGCAGTACCACCACGTTTTAAAGGAATGGCATCTCTCCAGCCCTGAACCACATCTTCATTTAATTTACCCGTCATTTCCGTTTCAATAAATCCTGGTGCAATGGTGTTGCAACGAATATTTCTTGAACCTAACTCTAAAGCTACCGATTTGGTAAACCCTAAAATTCCAGCTTTTGAAGCTGCATAATTTGCTTGTCCGGCATTCCCTTTTAAACCAACTACAGAACTCATATTAATGATAGAACCCGCACGCTGTTTCATCATTGGACGAATAACTGCTTTTGTTAAGTTGAAAACAGATTTTAAATTAACTTCAATTACCGTATCAAAATCTTCTTCAGAAATACGCATCAATAAATTATCTTTTGTAATTCCAGCATTGTTAATAAGAATGTCAATGGTTCCAAACTCTTTTAAAACATCTGCAGCTAATTGTTGAGCAGCATCATAATTTGCAGCATTTGATTGGTATCCCTTTGCTTTTATACCAAAAGATTCCAATTCTTTTTCTAACTCTTGAGCTGCTTCTACCGATGAATTATAGGTGAATGCAACATTAGCACCTTGTTTCGCAAAAGTTGTTGCGATTCCTCTTCCTATTCCACGTGTTGCTCCTGTAATTAAAGCCGTTTTATTTTTTAAAAGTTTCATTAATTTATAGTTTTAATTTAAATAAAACCAAAGATAACAAAATACTTTATTTTACTTTAACCGAAATGAAATTATAATCAAGTTAAAAGAAAAATGAAAAGAACAATGATTTCATAACGAAGAAAATAGAATTGAATTTCACAAAATAATGACTCACTTTTTTAAATGAAAAAGCCTGTTGAAAATTTTCAACAGGCTTTTACTTTTTTAAGTTTTAAAATTTATCCTAAAATCTCAGCTACTTTAGCTCCAATTTTAGCAGGAGAATCCACTACGTGAATCCCATTTTCTCTCAATATTTTCATTTTTGCTTGTGCTGTATCATCTGCTCCACCAACAATAGCACCCGCATGACCCATTGTTCTTCCTTTTGGTGCTGTTTGTCCAGCAATAAAACCAACTACAGGTTTCCTATTTCCATCTGCTTTTACCCAACGCGCAGCTTCAGCCTCTAACTGACCTCCAATTTCACCAATCATAACAATACATTTGGTTTCATCATCGTTCATCAATAATTCAACTGCATCTTTAGTGGTTGTTCCAATAATTGGATCACCTCCAATACCAATAGCTGTTGTAATTCCGTACCCTTGTTTAACTACCTGATCAGCGGCTTCATACGTCAAAGTTCCAGATTTTGATACAATTCCAACGTTACCTTTTTTAAAGATAAAACCAGGCATAATACCAACCTTAGCTTCTTCAGGTGTAATAACTCCTGGGCAATTTGGACCAACTAACCTACAATCTTTATTATCAATATAAGCTTTTACCTTCACCATATCTGCTACCGGAATTCCTTCAGTAATACAAATAATTACTTTTATTCCTGCAGCAGCAGCTTCCATAATTGCATCAGCAGCAAAAGCAGGTGGTACAAAAATAATTGAAGTATCTGCGCCAACTTTATCTACAGCGTCTTGAACTGTATTAAAAACTGGTTTTTCTAAATGAAGTTGCCCTCCTTTTCCTGGGGTAACACCTCCAACTATATTAGTACCATACTCAATCATTTGAGTGGCGTGAAACGTACCTTCACTACCTGTAAAACCTTGTACAATTATTTTTGAATTTTTATTAACTAAAACGCTCATTTAAATGTATTTTTATATTAAATAAATTACTTCTTACAAATGTAATTTTTTATATGCTTTGATTGTAGAAATTTACTGTTTTTTTTGGCTTTTAGTCAAACGTGAGATTACTGCCATTTCCTGCATTTTTTTTCTTGATTCTTGTGCAATAGAGCCAAAATATGTTTTACCACCTTCCAATGATTTGGAAACACCAGTTTTACCAAGGATAACAGCTCCTTTACCAATTGTAACTCCGCTGGTCACTCCTACTTGACCCCATAATATAACATTGTCTTCAATAATTACACATCCTGCAACACCAGTTTGTGCAGCTATTAAGCAATTATACCCAACAATTGTATCGTGCCCTATTTGAACTTGATTGTCTATTTTTGTGCCTTTTTTTATAGTAGTATTTGCAGTAACCCCTCTATCAATTGTGCAAAGTGCTCCAATGTCTACATTATCTTCAATTACAACACTTCCACTTGATAATAATTTATCATAGCCTTCAGGTCGTTTTTTATAATAAAAAGCATCTGCTCCAATACTAGTTCCGGCATGGATGGTTACATTATTTCCAATGATGCAATTGTCATATATAATTACATTTGGATGAATGATACAGTTATCACCAATTTTCACATGATTTCCAATAAATACATTTGGTTGAATTACTGTATTCTGACCAATTGTTGCTGTATCAGAAATACTTTTAGAAGCAGATTGAAACGGATTGAAATACTTTGATAATTTATTGAAATCTCTAAATGGATCTTCCGAAATTAACAATGCTTTGCCTTTCGGACATTCAACTTCTTTATTTATCAATACAATAGTTGCTTTAGATTCTAGCGCCTTATCATAATATTTAGGATGATCGACAAAAACGATATCTCCATTTTCAACAACATGTATTTCATTGAAGCCCGCAACTGGAAAATCTTCATGACCTACAAAAGTTGTCCCAATAATTTCAGCAATTTCTTTTAAACTATAAACACGAGGAAGTTTCATAAAACAACTTTTATTCTTTTACTCTTTCTAAATAAGCGCCTTTAGCCGTATCAATTTTAATTTTATCGCCTTCATTAATAAACAATGGAACATTGATGGTTGCTCCAGTTTCAACCGTTGCTGGTTTTGTTGCGTTGGTTGCTGTATTTCCTTTAACACCAGGCTCAGTATGTGAAATTTCTAAAATTACACTTGCAGGCATATCTACCGAAAGAGGCATACTATCTTCAGTATTGAATATTACTGTTACAATTTCACCTTCTTTCAAAAGATCAGGAGCATCAAGCGTCTCTTTTGCCAAGGTGATTTGGTTGTAATCATCTGTATTCATAAAGTGAAATAAATCCCCTTCTGGATATAGAAATTGATATTTTCGAGTCTCAACTCGTATATCTTCAATTTTTCTCCCTGCTGGAAATGTGTTATCTAAAACTTTCCCTGAAGTCAGACTTTTTAATTTTGTTCTCACAAAAGCTGGTCCTTTTCCTGGCTTTACATGTAAAAATTCTATTACTTTAAAAATATCATTATTGTATCTTAAGCATAATCCATTTCTAATATCCGAAGTTGTTGCCATTATTTTAGTACTTTTTTTTAAGTTATATTTTTTTTGAAGTAAATGTTTAAAAATCCGATTATGATTCCTAAGTAAACTAACTTCCCGTATATCCTTTCATAATACCTCTTTGAGAGTTCTTAATGAAAAGAATGATTTGATCTCTTTCTTTTGTTGCCTCCATTTCTGCTTCTATTTTTTCAGAAGCTTGAGAGTTGTTATAATTTTTTTGATAAAGAATTCTATAAATATTCTGAATTTCTCTAATTTTTTCAGTTGTAAACCCTCTTCTTCTTAATCCAATTGAATTAATTCCAACATAGGACAAAGGTTCTTTACCTGCTTTTGTAAATGGCGGAACATCCTTTCTTACCAACGACCCTCCTGAAACCAAAGAATGTTCACCAATATGAATAAACTGATGCACCGCAACAAGTCCACTTAAAATGGCATAATCACCAATAGTAACATGTCCAGCAATAACTGAACCATTCGCTAAAATACAATTGTCGCCAATAATACAATCATGAGCAATATGTGTGGTTGCCATAATTAAACAATTATCACCAATTTGAGTTTTCCCCAAAGCTTTTGTACCTCTATTTACGGTAACACACTCTCTAATTGTAGTATTATCACCAATAATAGCTAACGAATCCTCGCCTTCAAATTTCAAATCTTGTGGAATTGCAGAAATTACAGCTCCAGGAAATATTCGACAGTTTTTACCTATTCTGGCTCCTTCCATAATAGTAACATTTGAACCTATCCATGTTCCTGATCCAATTATTACATTGTTATGAATTGTTGTAAATGGTTCTACTACAACATTTGTTGCAATTTTTGAACCTGGATGTATATATGCTAAAGGTTGATTCATTATTCTTGAGGTTTTCTTGCTATTTGCGCCATAAGTTCAGCTTCTACTACCAATTTTCCATTGGCATATCCATAGGCTTGCATATGGCAAATTCCACGCCTAATAGGTGTTATTATTTCTGCCTTAAAAATTAAGGTATCACCTGGTAATACTTTTTGTTTGAACTTCACATTGTCCATTTTCATAAAATACGTCAGGTAATTTTCAGGATCAGGAACAGTGCTTAAAACCAAAACACCACCGCATTGCGCCATTGCTTCAACCTGAAGTACACCCGGCATAACAGGTGCTCCTGGAAAATGTCCAATGAAAAACGATTCGTTCATAGTTACATTTTTCATCCCAACAACATGTCTATCTGATAATTCTAAGATCCTATCTATTAATAAAAATGGTGGTCTATGCGGAAGAATATTCATTATTTGATGAATATCCATTAAAGGTGGTAAGTTTAAATCATATTTAGGAACATAATTTCGCTTTTCCTGCTTAATAATTTTTTGAACTTTTTTAGCAAATATTGTGTTTACTAAATGCCCAGGTTTATTTGCAATAACTTTTCCTTTTATTCTTGTACCAATCAAAGTTAAGTCCCCTATAACATCTAACAACTTATGACGTGCAGCTTCATTTGCCCAACGCAATGTTAAGTTATCAAGTATTCCATTGGGTTTTACCGTTAAACTTTCTTTATTGAAGGCTTTTTTTAACTTCTCCATTGTTTGTAAAGAAATTTCTTTATCGACATAAACAATGGCATTATTTAAATCGCCTCCTTTTATTAAATTATTATCTAACAACATTTCAAGCTCATGTAAAAAGCTGAATGTTCTGGCATCAGAAATTTCTTTTTTAAAATCAGCTAATGAATTAAGTGTAGCGTTTTGAGTCCCTAATACTTTAGTGCCAAAATCTACCATAGCTGTTATTTGGTATTCATCAGAAGGCATTAATATAATTTCGCTCCCAGTTTCTTCGTCTTTATAAGAAATTATTTCATTTACAATGTATTCTTCTCTTTTAGCCTCTTGAACTACAATTCCTGCTTTTTCGAGTGCTTCAACAAAATGTTTTGAGGAACCATCCATAATTGGAGGTTCAGGGGCATTTATTTCAATAATAATATTGTCAATATCCAAAGCCACAACAGCAGCTAAAACGTGTTCAGATGTATTGATAATTACGCCTCTTTTTTCAAGGTTTGTTCCTCGTTGGGTATTTACTACATATTCAGCACTTG